>Ga0209416_1000286_pt1 | contig 53650 bp, 74 predicted proteins | sample RifGroF1_FD_184001 | JGI IMG/M metagenome (GOLD analysis project Ga0209416, IMG submission 184001) | Groundwater microbial communities from Rifle, Colorado, USA - Groundwater F1 (SPAdes) (version 2) | ecosystem: Environmental > Aquatic > Deep subsurface > Groundwater | place: Rifle, Colorado... | reverse complement strand
AGTACCTTTCGGGCGCCAAAAGAATAAACTGACTGGTCAGTCAACGGCCTAACGTTTTTTGCGCGGTGCTTACTACTAGACAAATGTTAGGTTGTTACCTATATCTATTTGTATGGCTAAGTCATCAAATAAAACACCGCATTTCTCTACCTCAAGGCCATTATGCCGCTATTAAAACAAGCCCGCTTTGCTGCCGTCTGCAAAGTCAACCGCGCATCAATCAATCAGCTCGTCGCCAAAGGCACCTTGATCGCCGACGCCGACGGCCGCATCGATACAGACAACCCAGTCAATCAGTCCTATATCCTCAAACATAACCCGTCCGGCCTCATGGCCCTCAATGCCCCGCCGCCGCCACCCCCAAGCGATCCTCCCGCCCCAGCCAAGCGAGGCCGTCCACGCAAGCCAGAACATCAGCCAACCCCTCGGCGCAAGGATTCCAGCGACGAGACCGAACGCCCAGCCGCCAAAGACAAGCCCGGCCGCCAAGGTATCGGCGACATCCTCGCCTCAATCATGGGAATCGACAAACTTCAGTCCGAAGAAGGCGAAGGCAACCCCGCATTTTCCCCCGCCGAAATGATCGAAGTCCTCCGAAAAAATCTGTACGAAGCCCAAAAAATAAAAGCCGACGCCCAGCTCAAGCAAGCCAACCTAGATAAGATGCACGGCACCCTTGGAGAGCGCGAAGTATTCGAGTCGTTTGTTTTGGAATTGTGGCAAGCGCTCCAAAGAAACTATATCGACGTGGCCCCGAAGCAAGCGTCATTGATCTGCAAACGTCTTGGCATGGTCGGCCACGAAACCGAAGTCATGGACGTGCTCGAAGGAGACATATCGAAGCGCATGGATAACGTCGCGCATGAAATCCAAGCTATATTAGCCGGGCGCATGACGCAAAAAGCGGATATCGAAGAGGACGAGGAAGAGCCGGAACCGGCGACGGGCGGAAAGAAAAGCGCGGAGGGGAGAAGGAAGAAATGACCTCCACCATCAAGCTCCCGATTCACCGTCACCAAGTCGAAAGCATCCGCACCCCAGAACAGCAAGATGACTTTATCCGCTTTCTCTCCGCCCTAGTCGATACCATGCCGCGCGGTATCCCCAACATGCCCGCCTCCGATTGGATCGAAGATCATATCGTTATTGTCGAAGGCGACTATCAAGGCCCGTACTCATTCCGCCTGACCCCATACCTCCATGAAATAGCCGACCGCATGTCAATCCGCTCCCTCACACAAGAAATCGCTATCATCAAATCCAACCAGCTCGGCATGTCTATGCTCTCGTTTGCCCTAATCGCCTATTATATTTACTACGGTATCGGCCCGCAGCTCTTTATATCCGGCGATCAAACCATGGCCGAAGAAACTTTTGAGAAGCGACTTGACCCGCTTCTTGAGGCGTCCGGCCTTCGCCATCACATTAAACCAATCGTCAAAAAATCCGGCGGTGCCCGTGCAACCGGCGATACCAAGGGCGTCAAGTCTTACAAGGGCACGCATATCCGCGCCGTCGGCCCGAACTCGGAAGGTCAGCTCCGATCCATGCCGGCGAGAATTGCCATTGTTGAAGAGATAGACGTGTACCCCCAGTCCCTTAAAGGCAAAGGCAACCCCGTCGAGAAAGTGGTCCGAAGAACCGACAACTACGGCGTCAATCGGCGCATCTATTACAACTCAACCCCGAAAGAAAAAGCAACCTCGCAGATTCTGCCCCTGTTCGAGTCCGGTACAAAAAGCCTCTTCACCTGGGTCTGTCCCAAATGCAACCATCGCCAGCCGTTTGTCTGGGCCGGCATGGACTGGGACAAAAACGAAGACGGCTCCCCCCGCGTGGACATGGACGATGACGGCCGCGTGACTCATGACCCAACTTTCTACCGTTGCCAAAATATCGATTGTGATCACATTCTCCGCGAACACGAAAAGTTTAAGCTCCTGTTGACCCGCAAGCAAGGCGGCACCGCCGAATATACCCCGCAAAAAAAGCCCGACCGTCCCGGCCTATGGTCGTGCCAAGTCAACGCCCTATACTCCCCGACCCGCTCGTGGCTTGATATCGTCATGCAATACTGGCGCGTCAAAGACGACCCGATCCTGTACCCCGACTTCATCAACGACTCGCTTGCCGAATGCTCCGATGTCACCGTAAAAACCCCCGAGCCGCATGTCCTCGCCCGCCGTGCCGAACCGTGGAAGCAAGACGACACCCGAATTCCTCAAGGCGTCATTTTTACCACCCACGCCACCGACGTACAAAGCAACCGCATCGAATCCGCGTTGGTAGGTTGGGGTAAAAACGACGAAGCTTGGATGCTCAAATATTGGACTTTCGAAGGCGACCCTGCCGACCCCGATGACGATTGCTGGCGGAGGTGGGCGCAAACCATAACCGACGAAGCTACCCGCGAGGACGGCGTCAACCTTGGCGCGCCTAAGGTCGTATTTGTCGATGCCGGATTCTCCACCGATGCTGTCATGTCAATATGCGGAATGTATCCCCCGCGCCGAAATTCCCCGAATGGCGTCTTCCCCGTATTTGGCCGCGATCAACAAATTGTCGGGCGCACGTACAAAAAAAGCCCAAGCCCTATCGCCAATCCGTCAATCCTCATCAACGATCAACGTTTCAAAAAAATGGTGTACGCCAGCCTCGAGCGCGACCGCGCCACCGCTGACGCACCATACCCCAGGTATTACATCCACTTCCCAGCTGACCTCCATACCGACTTCTACAAGCAATTAGTCGCCGAAGAAATGATCGAAGTCGTAGGCAAGAATGGCAAGATAACCCACGTAATCCAAAACCCCCACCAGCGCCGAAACGAACCCCTCGACGTTATGAAAATGAACTACGCTGCCCGATTCTACCTGTGCGCCGAGTACTACGAAGCGATCAACAAAGCCCGCCGCGCCAACAAAAAAACCGAAGTTGCCGTCGACTGGGTAAAATTCTTTGAAATCATGGAGTCATACAATGAGTAGCCAATACTACAAAGACAATTTTCCCGAGATCCTGGGCCGCCTCCAACGCGCCGGAATCGCACTGCAAGAAGCGGGCGCCGAAGCTATGACCATGGGCGCCAAGCTTATCGCTGTCCGCTACAAAAAAGCCCTACGCGGCAAAACCCGCCTTCGCAATGAGAAATTTACCCTCGGCTCTGTCGTCGTTCTACAAGCCAAAGCGTACCGATCTGACAAGAAAACCCTCCGCCGTATGGATGACGTGAATGCTATAGTCGGCGTCAAGCAACTGCGCGGAGGCGACCATTACCTTGCGGCCATGGAAATAGGCGGAAAGAAAAAAGGCGCCAAAGGCTCAGGCGCCCGCGTCCCTGTTCCGCTCGCCACCGCCCGCGAAGGCGATCAAAACAAACCCGTCGCCCCTCGGTTCCGCTTGGCGAAAACAATCAATCAATATCAGCGCCAGCTTGGAACGCCGAACGTACGCCAACAGTACGCCCTTCTCTACAGCCTAGCCAAGCGCGGCCTTAAGCCCGGCATGTACCAATCGCCCGATGCCATCTTCCACGTCACGCGCAAAAAAGTGACCATGGTCCGCTATGCCGACCGCGACTCTGTCCAAATCAAGCCCGCTCCGCTATTCGAGGGAGCCGTCAAAGAATTAACCGAAGCCGAAATCGACAAGCTTTGGATTATCGGAGCCAAAAAGAAACTGTCTGAGCTGGATAAAAAATAGTACCCCCTAGACAGATTTGAACTAGACGCCTATATCTATATGCGTGAGATGCGGAGGCCGCAAGGGTAAGGCGGCATCAGTCGTCGGGGATAAGGCTACCCCGCACCGGGCCGACCGGACGCATCCCATACTGTGCCGGATTCGTCTAGCGGTAGGACGCGGAGCCTGTAACTCCGCTGTGGGGGTTCGATTCCTTCATCCGGCTTTTTGATTCCGACCAAGAGGGGTAGCCATGAACGCGTACCAAATAGCTAAATACTACACCCTCGAACAGATCGCGGCCAAAATCGCCACGTATCAAGATGCCGTCGACGGTGCCGTGACCGGTGGCTACTCCCTCGACACTACCCAAGGCCGCCAAGCCGTTACCCCGCCCGACCCCGACAAAGCGTCAAAATACCTCGCCCTGTGGCTCAAAGCCTATGAAATCAAATCAGGCACCTATGCCGGCGCGCAAATATTGCATGTCAACTATACGCCATAACCCGGCGAGAAGCCGCAAGGAGTCAACCCGGTGAAAATTACTGACCTGTTCAAAACAAAATCAGCCCGCGCTCATGAGGAGCGTATGGCAACTCTCCAGCGCGATACCGCCAGAGAAAAGCGTATGCGTGCCGAGAACGCCGGACGTGTCGCCGCCATGCGTGCCATTTTTGGCAACCAGCCGCAAGCCTCATTGTCTGGCCTCCAGAACGAACTATATCCGACATCCGAAAAATCCATAGGCTCCATGACGCGATACTCCAACGTCTACGCCTCCAGTAACGACCGCCTCCGCCGCCTGTCCCGCATTGCCCTGTTCGAGTCTCCCGCCGGTGCCGCCATGGCAGGCCGCCTCGCGGAGACCGTCGTCGGATCTGGCCTTCGCCTCCGCGCTCAACCCTACTGGGATATTATCGATCCTCGTGGCCGCCTGTCCCCCGAGTGGCGCGCCGCATGGGTACGCAATACCGAGCAGCGCTACCGTTTATGGTCAAATTCCTACTCCCCCGAATACAATACCCGCCGTAACCTCCCCCAGCTTTCCCGCGCCGCCTTCGACTACCTCCTCCAGGACGGCGAGTACTTCGCCCTCTTGCGGTATTCCAACACTAGCCGCGCCAACCCCTTGACTATCCAGCTCATTCCTCCGGAAAATATCACCGGTGGCTATACCAACACCCCGGGCAATGAAGTTGTTAACGGTATCGAATACGACGGCTACGGGCAAGCAATAGCATACTTTATCTACGACGATAAAACCGGCGAAACAACCCGCATCTCACGGTTCGGCCCCAAGTCCGGCCGCGTTATGATGATTCACAATTTCTTGACTACCAACGAAAAACAGCGTCGCGGCGTCCCGTACTTCGCCAACTGTATCGAAGAGCTAGCCAAAATCGGCCAGTACGAAGGACTTGAAATTCAAGCCGCAATCGTTAACGCGATCTTCGCAATGTTTATCGAGCCCCCCGAGGATTCAGACGGCGAGCCCATACTCGGCGGCGGCGCGGCTCGTACCAAGTCGGCCACCGAATCCGAAACCGTTAGCACCGACCCCGCAACGCAGGAATATATCAACCACGCCGCAAGCCTCGATTTCACGAAAGGCGGCGTAGTCCTTGATGCCCTTCCGGCCGGGCACACCCCCCATTCGTTCGATACCAAGCGCCCAAACGTCAACTTCGGCACGTTCTACGATACCGTGCTCAAAAACCTTTCCAGCGGTCGCGGCATGCCAATCTCCGCCGTCCAGCTCAACTTCAATCAATCATATTCCGGAGCTCGCGGCGAGTTACTCATGTTCTGGATGGCCGTAACCCGCTTCCGTGAAAACCACGGCTTCGATTTTGAAGACGACATTTACCAAATGTGGCTTGCCGGAGAACTCCCGCGCGGCCGTATCGAAGCGCCTGGCTATTCCGATTCCGAAGAAATGCGCCTAGCGTATACGAACGCGATATGGGTAGGCAACCGCCTTCCGAACATGGACCCGAAGAACCTCGTCCAAGCAAATATGCTTGAGCAGGATCGCGGCTACAAGACCGGCGACATGATTACCGCCGAAACTAATGGCGGCGACTATTCCGAAAACCTACGCACCATCAAGGACGAGTTTGACCGCCTCGCCAAAGTTCAAACGCCATCAACGCAAAAAGCAACAGCGGCGGCAACGCAAGCCGCAACGCAACCAGCAACCCAAAATAATCAAACCCAAACAGGAGACAAATAGCATGGCGATCAAGAATATAACTGAAAACGTGATTGACGTGTCGGCAGCTTCTGACCGCGAGTTGCTGGAATACAATTGTGTCATGCTTGCCAAACTGGGCGGAGTTACCGAAACCATGTCGCGTGATATGGGAATTAACTTCAAGCACCAGCATGATATCAATGTCCGGTTTGAGCGTGATATCGAGCAGCTCCGTTCCGATGTCGAGGCGATTAAAAAGCGCCTTCCCCTTAGGGCCATGTAATGGATGATATTACAAAAGCCTTATTGATAGCTGGAGCAACCGCCGTACTTATGTGGCTTATGGGGTGGGTGCGCACGTTTCTGGCCCGGCGCGTTAGCGTTGAAAGTCCAGAATCGAAAGCTATTGAAAACCTCCGCGCGCAAGAAGCAAAAGATACGGCCGCGCTGTCAAAAATGATCCGGCAATCCAGTTCCGTGCAAGACGCTATTATGGATACCCAAATAATCCAAGCGAAAGTATTGCGAACAGTCCTAGAAGTGGCAACCGGAAATATCAACGGCAATGTAAAAAAAGCAACCGATATGCTCGACCTTGCCGATACGCAATTCAATTTATTTCTTCGCTCGCGCGTGCGGGGCGATGACGTAGAGGGGGAATAGATGTCAATAGTATCAGAGAATTATAATAGCAAGCATATTGTCGTAAAAGGTCGATTGGATACCGGCCTTACTACTATGGCTGATATTGGCGGTTGTAACATTTTGCTTAATCAAGGCGGTTTGCTTGCCACTGCAACCAAGCTTGATATATCAAGCTCATCAGCAGACGACGATTCAGCTGGTACCGGCGCGCGGTCAGTAACCATTTATGGCCTCGGAGCTGACAAAAAATACCAAACAGAAACCATTGCCATGGATGGAACCACAATAGTCACAACCGTCAAAACATGGTACCGCGTTTTTATTATCAAGGTCGAAGCATATGGGGATGGGCTTGTTAATGCCGGAAACATATATGCTGTAAAAACTGGTACCGGAGGAACGTACTCTACTCCAGGCGTTCCAGGAACGTTTACTATTGCGTCAGCTATAGTCAGAATGCCCGCTACCGTTTGCCAGGGTACTACGTGCTTTTATACCACGCCTAATATTACCGGCGGATTATGGCGTGTATCAAGCCTTGACTTATCGGCTCGAACATATGCCGGAACAATCACAATCCAAGTGCAAGACTATGGCAATGCGTTTGCCCCGCGACGCGAGTTTTATTCAGAATTTCCAGCCGGCCTGTCTGTTCAGCTCAATCTTGAAAAATACAACATTGTTGTCGGACCGGATACCGATATCCGTGTGCTTGGAGCTGGAGCGTCTGCTGGTGCAATTGTCCATTGCGGTATGGTTATCGAATGCCTAACCGCTATATCGTTTGAGTAATTGGAAGCCGGATAAATGCGCGAATACAACCTCTCCCCGACCAAAGCCAACTACTACTCCCAGCGCAATAACACCATCGACCCAGCAATCACCTGCAAGCCAACCGCCACCGTCGAAGCTCTCGCCCTCGCTGGCTGGACGTTCCCCGCGAGTGACCAATACCCGCAGCCCGAAGACGCCTTGACCGCGCAATGCCAAACCGGCGACGCTCAAACAATCATGCTCCGCGCCGACCCGAAAGCTCAAGGCCAAAACCCCAACGAGTTTTGGGAAGTCATCGCGTGGGCCGTCAATGCACTATGGTACCCGAAACAGCGCCCGCTTATCGGACCGCGCTGGAACTGGACAATCCGCGAAGCCCTGCATGGAATCGTTCGAGGCGTTCCGTTTGCCGCCTCAACAAAGCTGACGGCTGGCGGCCATATCGTCAACATCGTCGGTTTTACCACCGAGCAAGACGCAAACGTTTTTGATTCCATCTCGCTAGAACTTGGCAAGGTGCGCGAAGTTATCATCGACGATCCATACGGCGACCGAACATCGGGCAAGTATGATCTGTCAAAAACCGGATGGAATAACCGCTATCCGATTGCAGAATTCATGAAATATTGGACGGGCGTAGGCGTACAGATACGCCCGCATTTTTGATCTGAACAAAACTAAGGAGGCTATATCATGGCAGGATTTTCAAGGTATTATCAGCGAGCCCTTCTCAACCACGCCCTCAAAGGCACCGCGCTTACTCAGCCGACGCATATCTACGTCGCGCTTTTGACCGCATCAGCGGAGTGCGCCGGAACAGGCTATGCCCGCGAAATCTGCGACGGCTGGGACGCCGCTAGCGATGCCGATCCGAGTGTCGCCGCCAACACGGCGATCATCGATTTCGGCACCGGCAACACGGACTGGGGCGAGCTGACCCGCTTCGCCCTGTACGACGCGGCGACTGGAGGCAACCTACTCACGGATATCACCGCGTTGACCGCATCCAAGACGATCAACACGGGCGACCCGGTTACCTATGCCGCCGGAGCGCTGGCGGTCTCGCTGGATTAAAGTAGGACATGGCCAATAAAACCGTAACCGTCCGCCCGAGTGGCGGAGACTATACATCTTTTCAGGCGGCGATTACGGGCGAAGTGTCGGCAAATGCAAACCTTGTCACGATGGAAGGTATCTTAACCATATCCATCGAAGACGACTGGTCTGGTGGCCCGGATACGACCGCTGTAGTGTTGACCGGGTTTATAACGTCGGCTGATTATTATGTCAAGGTCGTTACTGACTCGGCAAACCGCGCATCAAAGTCTGGTATCGACAGCTCGAAATATATCCTTCAAATGGACGATACTCGTGACTTCCGCGTACAACAAGACTATACCGTAATCGACGGCTTGCAACTTGATTGTACTACTGCCGGATTCTGCTATGAGACTAACACCGCTAATACGGGGATTGTTGTCAAAAATTGCTACGCACGTTATCAAGGTGGCGGATCGGGCTTTGTCACTTCCACAACAAGTGCTTCCGTAAAGTTTGAAAACTGTATCTCGTTTAACGGCGGCACTCCTCGCGCTTCGTCAAGCCAAGGATTTTATGCCATCAATGGCACAATGGTTATTTACAACTGCGTGGCCGCCTATGCTGATGATGGTGTTGAACGCGACGGAGGAACAGTAACTGTAGTTAACAGTGCAGTATTTGAAAGCACTGATGACTTTGACGGCACGATAACGATAAGCTATTGTGCATCGGATGACGGCGACGGTAGCAACCCTGTTACCCCGTCTGGCGGGGCATGGACTAACGAGTTTTCAGATCCAGCCAATGGCAATTTTACATTACTCAATTCAGGCAATTTGTATGACTCCGGCATCGGGCCGTCATCGGACGCAAATGTACCAGCAACCGATATCGATGGAGACGCTCGAGCAGGTACTACGTGCGACATCGGTGTAGACGAGTACACGGCAGGTAGTGGAGCAGACCTCGAAGGCTCCGTATCCGCAACCTCTACCGTCTCCGGCGCGCTGTCCGTCGGCAAGCCCCTCGCCGGGGAAGTCTCGGCATCGAGCGCGGCAAGCGGCGCGCTGTCGGTATCAAAGCCACTCGCGGGGGCCATAGCCGCCGCCTCGACGGTGGCGGGTGCCTTGTCTGTTGGCAAATTTTTATCGGGAACAGTCGCCGCAGAATCATCAGCCGCCGCCACCATCTCGGTTGAAAAACCCCTTGCCGGAAATGTCACCGCAACGTCTTCCGCATGTGGCGAGCTATCAGGATCAGCATCCTTATCCGGAAGCGTCTCAGCCAGCTCCGCAGCGTCCGGCTCCTTGTCGGTAGGCAAGCCGCTGTCTGGACTGGTCTCGGCCGTCTCCACCGCCTCCGGTACCCTTGCGGGATCGGCAGACTTGTCCGGGTCAATAATCGCAACCAGCTCCGCGTCTGGTTCTCTTTCTGTCGGTAAGCCATTGTCAGGATCGGTGCATGCGGAATCTTCAACTTCGGGCGAACTTACCGAGACAGGTCTTTCAGGCAACGTCCAAGCAACATCGTCAGCATCCGGATCGCTGTCTGTCGGCAAACTATTAGCCGGAGCTGTCGTTTCGATTTCTTTGGTGTCAGGAACTTTGACAATCGGAACAGCAGTATCCTATACCGCGCGCATACAAATCACCGCCAAAATCCAGCACTTGGCAATCGATGGATATGCGCCCCATGTGTCAATCACCGCCAAGCCGCAAAAAATAGCCATAGAAGCGAGGTAATATATGATCACTTTAACCACGCGACCGAACGAATCGGCCGCTATCGTTTTAAGAGTTACGTTCCGCGATATGGACAACGAACTGTTTACCCCGACATCATGCGTGTGGTCTTTGACAAACCCCGACAAGGCAGTCGTCAACGGGCGCGACCGCGTGGCCGTTTCGATATCCGGTAACTATCACGATTTTGTCATATCGGGCGATGACATCGTGTACGCGGATGGCGAATACCGCACCTTCCTTGTGGAAGGATTGTACGACTCAGCATTTGGCAACGACATCCCGTTCCGTGAAGAAGCGAAATTTTTTATCCAAGATACAGTAAGGAATGCAATATGATAGGCCCATTCCAAGAATCAGACGGTGCCGTCTCTATGCGCCGAATCCTCGCCGCCTTTTTCTCCCTTGCCGCCGTAGCCCTTGGAGCAATTGCAATTCCCGGCGCTCCCGGATGGTACGTGTTCATTCCGTCTGTCGCATGCCTCGCTGGCGCGCTCCTACTTATGTTCTTTACAACATGGAGCGACGTGGCCGCCGTAGTGTCAGCCGTCAAGAAGCCGTGAAACGCTATGTACTTACCGCGACCGTCGCCTTTGTCCTCGGCATTGCTCTTGCTTGCGGCGTGCTTCTTCCTCGTCATGCCAGCGATACCGCAAAGCTCGACGCTCAAGCCGATGACTACCGAGCAACTATTGACGCTGGCCGACGAGAGCTTGACGAGATTGGAAGCGCGCTTGTCCGAGCGGAAGACGCAAACCGAGAACTTGCAAGCCGAATTAGAGACCTCACGCGATCTTCTGCAGCGAGCATCGATATCGCTGGACAAATCAGACGCGGCATTGACGGAGACCTCGATGAAACTAGACTCGCTCACGACGCGATACGAAAAGCTCTCGGCACAATTCGAAGCGTACCAAACGCAAGCGGAGAAACAAATTAACGCGCTCGCCCTCGAGGTAAGGATATACAAAACGGCAACCAAAATAGCCGTACCGACCGCCGCCGTCGCCCTCGTGGTGATTGCTGGTCGATTGATTGGATGGTGGTAAATTGGGAGTAATAAGCCCCGAACGATTGCAAGAAATTTCAAATGCCGCAAGCGATCTTGGCATAGACGGGGCCGCTGAGAAGCTCGGCCTTGAACGTGAAACCGTGCGCCGCCGCGTTCGAGAAGCCAAGGCCATTACCGGAAAACCCGTTGACTTTCAATCCCGTGATAAAATGATCGAGCGCCTAGCCGCCGCGTATTCCGACGCCGAAATTAAGGCCCTGCTTGACGACAAAAGCAAGCACCATGACGAGCACCACAAAACCGCAGTAGACTTTTCCGGCGAATGGTACAAATTCGGAGGGCTGTCTGACTTGCATATTGGAAGCAACTATACTAACGAGGAAGAAATAGCTGCCGCTATCGACGATTGTAACCGCGAAGGATGCGAAATGCTTCTCTTGCCTGGCGACATAACCGAAGGCATGAGCGGACGCGACGGGCATATTTACGAATTAACCCATCTAGGCTACAAAGCCCAGCGCGCCGCCGCCGTATCGCTTCTCTCTGCGTTCCATGGCCCGGTCAAAGCAATCTCTGGAAATCATGACCTTTGGTACATGAGCAAGGGCGATGCCGGAGCGCTCATTGTCGAAGATATATGCCGAATGCTACCCGATGCCGAATACCTCGGCGAGCATGAAGGAAGCGTTTACTTCAACGGCGCCCGCGTCGACCTGTGGCACGGTGAAGATGGAAGTTCGTATGCCTTAAGTTATCGGCTACAAAAAATAGTTGAATCCCTTGAGGGTGGAACTAAACCAAATATGATCCTAACCGGTCACGACCACAAAGCCGGATACTTTCCAAACCTTCGCAACGTTCAAGCTATTATGACTGGATGCCTCGAACACCAAACTCCCTGGATGCGCCGAAAAAAGCTAGCCGCATACGTCGGCTACTGGATGATCGAAATAAAAGTTCGCGATGGGCATATTATCAAAGTCGCCCCCGAATGGACTTCTCTATACGGGGCGTCGAAATAGTACAAAGTGCACAAATTAAACCGAGGAGGTATAAATGGAAGGCGTAAAATACGATATAGGTAAACCAAGATTTGATCTGATACCGCCCGAGCCTCTAGAAGATGTAGCAAAAGTGCTTTCTATGGGCGCTCTAAAATATGAACCGAATAACTGGATGCGCGTACCAATGGCAAAAATACGATATATTTCTGCCGCGATACGCCATATATGGGCGCGTCTTATGGGTAAAATTATAGACGATGAAAGCGGATTACCACACACCGCTCACGCTATTTGTTGCCTGTTGTTTCTCGGATGGTTTGATTATCGCCCAAGACAAAACAATAAAAAAATATACATATCAGGGCCGATAACAGGAATTGAAAAATACAATAAGCCTGAATTTGATCTAGCATCAAAACTACTTATTCAAAATGGATATACTCCGGTTAATCCCTTTGCTCTCGGGGTATTATCAAAACATAAACTGTGGCAAGATTATATGCGCGAAGATATAAAAGCCATAATGGATGTTGACGGAATACTTGCGCTTTCTGGATGGGAAAACTCAAAAGGCGCTACCGAAGAAATACGAATTGCTAAAAACCTAGGCATTCCCGTATATGCTGGTGTCGAAGAACTTGAAAAATCACATACCCCCTAGACAGATTTCGGTCTACTGCCTATATCTATATGTACGTGTTTTTGTTTTTAAGAAAAGACCAAGGAGGCGCAATGTCTAAGCGCATAAATATATCCGGAGAAATCGGATGGGAGATTACCGCATCCGGTATAGCCGATGACCTCCGCGCCGCCAAAGGTGAAGACCTCGATATAGCCATAGCCTCACCGGGCGGGAATGTCTTTGACGGTATTGAGATATTCAACGCCATCCGCGATTATAAGCGAGCCAACCCCAAATCGCAAATACTTATTACCCTCAAGGGTCTTGCCGCGTCTATGGCCTCGTATATCGCCTCGTCCGATGTTGCCGACATGGTGCTCGCCGAAGACAACGCCGTCTACATGATCCACAATCCGTGGTCGGTAATGATTGGCGACTATAGAGACATGCAGAAAAAAGCCGACTTTTTGTCTGGCCTTGCCTCCCTTATGGCCAATGCCTATGCCGCGCGCACGGGCAAAAGCAAGCCAGAAATCAAAAAGATGATGGATTCTGAAACGTGGCTATTCGGCGATGAAATCAAAGCCGCCGGATTCGTCGACGATATCGTACCCGCCTCTGAGCCCGACAGCGCTCCCGCCGATGGTAAGAAAGCCGCCGCCCTGTCCACCGCCCGTATGAAGTTCGAATCCATGCAAGCCGCCGCCATGAAGAAGGCCGACCCGAAAGCCGACTCTCTCCGCGCCGCCGCGATGATGTCCCTTCTCCCCGGCTCGACCGGGAGTAACAATACACCCGCCCCCGGAGCCGAGGGCAAAATAAAGGAGGCAGATACCATGCCTAAGAATTTGACCGAGTTTCTTGCCCAGGGGGAAGCCGCCGTCGCCGAGGTCGAAAAGTTCAAGACCGACGCCGTGGCCGCCGAGCGCACCCGCGTGAAAGCGCTCAACGAAATGCGCACGAAATATGCCACCCTCGGGGCCGCTGTCGAGCTTATCGATAACGCTATCGCCGATGGCCGAAGCCGTGAAGCCATAGCGCTTGCCGTGTCCGACCTCGTGCTTGCCGCCGCCGAAAGCGCTAAGGCCGTTAACGCCGGGTCGAGCGATACCGCTACCGGAGAAAGTGCCGCGCCTGTCGATAAGCCCGGTTCCGGCTGGATTAAGCCCAAAGCGTAACGAAAGAAACGAAAGAAAGATAGGAGGATAACAAATGTCCATGACTGGCTATGACTACAATTACGATTTCCAGATTCGCGAGGACGGCGCGCAAGTTGTCGTCACGAATAACCTCGGCCGCACCGCGCTCTTTGGTGAGCTTGTGTACCTTGGCGGATACTTCGGATATGTCGCCGAGTTCGACGGCATCGCCAATGCCGCAACCGGCCGCATCCAGCTTCTCGACCCGAGCGTCGAAGTCTCTACCGCCCAGGTCGAAGCTACCGATACCTTCACCGCCGGGAATATTCTGTACTTCCTGTCCGGTGGATCGTCCGCCGCAGGAACTCTTGTCGATGCTCCCGCGACCGGCACCATCCCCGTAGGCAAAATCACGGGAGAGTTCGGCACCGGAGGCGCGCAGACTGCCGTCACCTTCCGCCCCTTCGCCCCTGGCGCCTCCGATGCCTTGCCTGGCTCAGTTCTCAAAGTCATTCGCGCCGACCTGCTCGCCGGGGATGACTTCCATACCACCGGCAAGGTTCTCGACATTCCCGTAGGCTCTCGCATCGTCGATGTTGTGGCCATCGCTACCGCCGCCAACTCTGGGGGTACCGTCGTACTCAACAACGGAGCTTCCGCCGTCCATACTGCGCTCGTTATGGCCACCGATGGCGCCCTGACCCGCATGGCTGCCGCCGTCGATGACACCAAGCTTCTTGTTGGCGCCGATGCCATGAGCCTTGTCACCCACGCCGCCGCCGATGCCGGTATCGTGTACGTCTATTATATTTAACCCCCGCAAAAAAGTAAGGAGGAAGTAACTAATGAGCGAAATCAAGATTTACGATAAGCGCGAGATGCGCCAGGCGCTTGCCAGCCTCGGCCCGAACTATGCCAACCCGGTTGTCATGTCCGAGCGCCGCATAGGTTCGAAGTACCGTGACCCTTCCGGAGCCAATTACGACCGCGTGTTTGGCAAGGGCGCTTCCGCCCCGACTCGTCTTGGATCGATGGGCACCGACTATTCTAAGGCCGCGCTGTACGGCGGTGCCATCCACGTCCCGCAGGCGTGGGCCGATGGCCGCACCGAGTCCGCCTATGAGCGCGTCGCCTCTGGTCGTTTTGGTGCTGGTGTACCTAAGGGCGCCACGACCGGCAATACCCTGCTCCCCGACTGGGCGCAGCTTTGGGACGCGATGCGCATGGACATCACCCAGCGCAAGAACGCGCTTCCTACCGTCCGCCAGCTTTTCTACGCCGTAACCAACCGCCCCGACGCCGACCGCACCAACTCCATCGTTGAGTTCATGCCCTACGGCATCGTGTTCAAGGAGCATAACGGCTCCGGTCAGCCTGTTAACCAAGGCGACAAGAGCAGGGCTCTCAAGGGCACGTTTAACGTCAACATTTACGCCGCCGGATTCCGCTGGGATCTGCTCGCCGCGATGTTCGACAAGAGCCTCGACATGACCGCCTTGAACGACGCTGTCGCCACCGGCTACAACGCCAAGCTCGACGACCTCGCCATGTCCCCCATCCTCGCGGATATTTACGGCACCGTCGGCACCGCGAAGTGGACGGCCTCCGCCACCACGACTGGAGCCGGCAGGCAGGAACTGCTCTACGATACCATAGAGAATATGATTGATGGCCTCGGCCAGCGCAAAGACCCGATCACCAAGCGCCTCATCGATCCTCGTGGTTCATACCTTCTCTGCTCCGGCCGCAATGCCGGCCACGTCGCCCGCGTCATCAGCGGCCTCCCGGAAAACACCAATAACAAGCGCCTTGGCGCCATTGGTGAAATCGCCGGAATCGTGGCTTACGATGGCGATGTCATCGACATGCGCGACGAGTCCGTGACCTACTCCGGCGTCGGCGATACGTATATGTATCTTGTCAAGCCGAACAGGTACATGAACATCGTCGTCAAGCAGGGCCTCACGACCGAGGTCGACATGCAGCCCGATGTCTCCACGCTCGCCCAAGAAGAGTACGCGTACTACTTCGCCGAGGGCCTGTATAACGCCGAGGGCCTGTCTGGATTCATCCAGAAAGCCACTCTCCCCGCCTGGTAAAAGGAGTGCCGCCGATGAAAGCTAAAATAGATATCAATGCCGCCATCGGCGGCGTATCCCTCCATGTCAGGGCGGGCGACCCCGTCCCGCAAGTCCTCGTAGATCACTGGGCCGTTTCTAATTCCCTTATTCGTGCAATCAGGCAGGGCCTTGTCGAAGATGATGAAGCGCCCGCCGCCCCCGTCAAGAAATCCAAGCCCGCGCCCATTGTGGCCCGTGTTGATTCGCCAGAGGTAAAAAAGTTTTACGAGGAAAACTTGTGAGTTTATACGACCGCGCCCGCAAAGACAATGCCCGCATCCTCGGTTCTCCATCCGGTTTTTCCGTGCCGGCCGTATTCACTTCACCTGCTGGCGTCGAGTATCCCGTCTATGGATTCTTCATCGATGTCAACTTCGATATCGACCCCCAAACCGGGCTACCTGTAGTCGCCCGCCGCGTTGCCTTCTCCGTCTCACGATATGACAAGGATGGAGTCGACCAGTTTCCCGATGCCAACCCCGCCGATACCGCCGGTACGTGGCGTTGTCGGTTTACTAATTCTGTTGGCGACGAGTCAACATGGATCGTAGAAGGCCTAGCGCATGACCGCACGCTCGGCCATATCACCATGATGCTTAAAAAACTGACCGCGAGGATAGTCTAAATGGCCGTCGCAATGCCCACCCATGCTACTCTCAAGGCCAATATTGTCACCGCGCTCCAAGAGGTCGCAACCGCCGAGGCCGCCGTCAATGTATACCGTGATTTTACCGTAACGCATAGCCGATGGCGCCCGTGGATCGAAAACCAGCAAAGCGTCGCGCTCGTCAATGTCATGGTCGATTCCGTAACGTCTGGCGGTGGTGGTTCTCGTCAAAACATCGCGAAAAAAATATCGGTCAATATCGATATGTACGTCCTCGGCACCCATGAAGAGCAAACGACCATCGACCCTGAAACCGAGCTAGAAACAACCGTACTTGTTCCTGTCGATGAAGCCTCCGCAGCTCGCCTCGACCTTCTTACGGCGCAAGTAGAATACGCAATCACCCGTATGAAAAACGGCGACCTTGGATTTACAGCTGGGCAAGTTGTCCCGAACTTCGGCGCCGCAACGCTAACAATTTACACACAAGAGGGCGAAGATTCGACCGGCAACTATGCCCCCGCTCGTTACAGCTTCGACGCGACCGCCGCTTATACCCCGTCCGACGATGCACCGACCGTCGCCCTTACGGAAATCAACCTAGCATTTGAACAAGCCCTGGAAAACTGGGGCAGTAAATATACATATACCCCGGCCCCGTAAGCGGGAACAACAGGACACAAGGAGGCCCAGTAATGCCCATCAGTTTTGAAATCTTCCCGTCATACCGGCGGGCGAGTATGCGCCAGATCGAGCTAAAAGGCGTCAAGCGCTCAACCGCGTCGCCGTACATTCCCGAAAAGATGCTCATAGTTGGCCAGTTCCTTGCCGCAAAAACCGGCGTCACTGCAGGCCAGATCGTCCAGAAATTCACCGCCGATGAAGTCGCTGATTACTTTGGTTACGGCTCCGAGATTCACCGCCAAGCGCTATGGATATTTGACGCCCTCGGCGGATTCTCCGAAAACGTCTATTGCGTCGCCGTCCCCGCCCCGACTGGCGACCCCGCTGTCGGCACCGTCACCTTTACCGGCGCGACGACCGGCCCCGGCACTTGGCCCGTATCTATAGGCGGCACGCTTTACCAGCTCAACGTCTCCTCTGGCATGTCCGACGATGACCAGGCCGCCGCGCTTGTAGCCGCTATCACCGCCGACATTTCCGCCCCGTTTACCGCTGCTGTCGGTGGTACCGGCTCGGAAAATATTGTCACGCTGACGTGCAAGAACCTCGGCACTAACGGCAATCAGCACTACATGATGCTCAACCCCGATGGCGATTCCCAGCTTGCCCTCAACCCCTCAGGAGGCGCCGTCACCTTTACTGCGCTCAACTACTTCACCGGCGGCACTGGCGACCCCGTAGTGACCGGCGTGTTCGATGCTGGCTCTGGGGTCGACAACCTCGGCAATACGTGGTATACGCTTATCACGTGCCCGTATCAGGATTCCACTGCGCTCGGCGTATACAAGTCGGCCCTGACCGCTCGCATGGAAGCCAGCCCAAACCGCCTCGCGGGTTCCGTCGTCGGCTACGTCAAGCCCGCGTATTCCGCCTTCCTCGCCATCCCTGCGACGATTAACTCGCGCCATATCGCCCCCGTATGGGATCCGCGATGCCTTCACCCAGCCCCTGAATTCGGCGCTGCCGTCCTCGGCCTTGTCGCCGCGTCCGCCAGCCTTGACCCTGGCCGCCCGTTCATGGGCCTAGAGCTTCCCGTCGCCGTCAAGTCCGGCGTGTTCGATGACACCTATCCCCGCGTCGATGCCCTGTTCCGTGCTGGCGGTGGCTATTGCAAGCTCTCGCCGTCCGGTACGCTCATGCTCGGAGATATCGCGCTATCGTACCGCCTTACCAGCGCCGGCGCCGCCACCGAAGAGTGGTTCGCCCTTGTCCAGCTTACGCTTCGCCAGGTCAAGGCGCATCAGGCCGAACAGAAATTCCTTTCCGATCCGTACACTCGTGGAATGGTAGGATCGAACGACATCGTAACCGGCAAGGATTACGTCATCAAGCCGAACAAAGTCGTGGCCGACATGTACGCCCTCGTCGACAACTGGGCCGCCGAAGGCTGGACGAAAAACCCCGACGACGTGAAGGCTACAATCAGCGCCGAAATCAACGCGACGTATAACAGCCGCATAGATGGCACCGTTACCGATGACCCCGCCGAGGCTTTGCGCATCATCGCGGTACGGCTTGGATTCCTGTACTAGACCAACGCGGGCGGTTGTGAGCCGCCTGTTTTTTGAAAGGAGATACAAGCAATGGCAGAAGTTTTACAGGGCGTCGCCCGTGAATTGATAGTCGATGGCATGGAGCTTGACCCCGCCGAGGGTAGCGAGCTGTCTTATACGCTGTCGGGCCGCGCTGGCGTCGTCCACCTCGCGGGCAATGGCCAAGTCTACGGCGAATCCAATCCCCATATCGGCATGCTCAAGCAGGACGTGGCCCTCAATGCGGATACGTACAAAAAGCTTAAGGTCATACAGAATTCAGGCCGGTTCGTATCGGTGTCATGCTCGACGCCCGGAAGCGACCTGCTCATAGGCACGATGGCGATAGGTAACGATGGCGGACTAGAAAATTCTAACGGTATCGTGTCGCTGGAAATGCACGGTACGCTGGATATAGCGTAATCACAAGGCCCGGCACGCCTCCCAACGGTGCGCACCCAGCCGGGCTACTTTTTTCCTAGGAGGTAAACCATGGAAACGAAGATCACGAAAGACGAAGCAATCGCCACCCTAAAAGAATGGGCTGATGTCCTCGATGTCAATACCGATACCGAAGATTTCACCGCCGCTCTTGAAACCCTTGTCCGCCCTGTCATGTCGGAGCGCCTAGCCTTCGATGCCGACCGCGAAGTCTTCACTCTCAAGCTCGCCGCCCCGCTCGTCATGGACAAAAGCAACCGCGAACTGGTCGAAATAAAAGAGCTGACCCTTGAAGAGAAACGCACCATCGAGAAGTTTAAGGATACCGAAAAAATATCGATGGTAGAAGCCATATACGCAAAAGCCGCCGGGCTTTCCATAGCCGAAGCAAGCCGAATAAAAGGCCGTGACTTTTCTGTAATCTCCGCGCTGAATCAAGTTTTTTTCTCGTAACCCGGAGAGAATACCGGGAACCCACAAGCGACGACCTGTTGACCGGCCTGCTCGCGGTGCATTTTGGCGGATCGCTCCCGATAGAGCGTATCGAATCCATGACCGCCAGACAGGTCGACCGATACTATCGTATCTACGAATGGCAAGCCGTCGAGGAGCAACTGCGCGACGAATACCTGCACCCCGAAAAAGGCAAGCCGCGAAGTCTACCAAAGCCTGAACGCATGGCCGAATTGATCCGCGAGCGCATCGAAAAAAATAGAAATTGACTACGCGCCCGCCAGTAATGACGGGCGTTTTTTGTCAAGACCTAGACAGATTGCAGGTTGTTGCCTATATCTATAGTAGTGATACTTGCCCACCAATGGCGGAGCAAGCTGCAGGGCCGGCTGCAACCCGGTACCCGTTTTAAACCGAGAGGGGAAACGATTGGCGTCTAAAAGATTTTCGCTAGAATCCATCCTCTCGCTTAGCGATGGCATAACCGGCCCTATGAACAAAATGCAAACTAAGATGCTTGGTTTTTCAAAGACTATGAAGAAGCATTTTGGTGGCGTCGGGAAAGATATCACAAAATTGTCGAAAGGGATCGACCGCGCGGCAATTGGTATAGGGGCCTCCGCTGTCGCCGCCGTTGTTGGCATTGCCATAGCCGCCAACAAGGCAACCGAAGCGTGGAACCATCAAGCCGCCGCTATAGCATCGGTCGAAGCAACTCTTTTGTCGACAGGCGGAACAGTAGGCCGTAGCCTCGCCCAGCTTGAAGCTCAAGCGTCAAGCATACAAAAAAATACATTCATCGGCGACGAAGCGATACTTCAAGGCGTAACGGCGCAAATGCTGACGTTCACTAATATCACCGGCTCGGCATTCGACCGCGCCCAGCAAGCCGTCGTCGATGTTTCCGCAAAACTGAACGGCTTGAATACCAGTGAAGAATCGCTACGGGCTACAACCATAGCGCTATCGAAAGCCCTAAACGACCCTGTTGCCAACCTCGGGGCTTTATCTCGCTCCGGAATCCAGTTTTCCGTCACGCAAAAAGCCATGATAAAGCGCATGGTTGAAAGTGGTAAAATAACGCAAGCGCAAGATATAATACTTACCGAAATAGAAAAGCAGTACGGCGGAACCGCTGCTGCCATTGCAAAAACCACCGCCGGACTAAAATTACAGGAAGCGAATTTGCGCGGCGATTCATGGGAATTGCTCGGCAAGGCCATAGAGCCGGTCGTCAAAAAGTTGCTAGAATTCAGAATCCAAGCTCTTGATAAAATTAACCCACTTATCGACAAGCTGTCGGCGTATATATCTGAAAACGCTGACCGCTTTGGAGAATGGCTTGACAAAGTTGATATTGGAAAGCTCATAGACTCAATGCTGTCGTTCGGAAGAACGGTTATCGATGTCGTCAAGTTTGTATCGCCCCTCGCGCCGATGCTCCTGACCCTTGTGGTAGCTATCAAAGCCGTAGCCGTAGCCATGGCGATATATAATTCGGTAATGATGCTCAACCCGACTACGTGGATTATTGTCGCTATCATCGCCCTTATCGCCGCAATCGTTCTCATTGTCCAATACTGGGAAGAAATAGTCGCCGCCATGCAACCATTTATCGATATTGGAAAGGAAATATGGGCCGTAATTCTTGAAATCGGCCAAGCGTTCATGGCCGGTCTACTCGCCCCGATTAACCTTGTAATCGACGCGATAGTCGGCCTCCTGTCGCTCATGTCCAAAATCCCCGGCATGAGTAGCAAGCTCGCCCCCGCTCTCGGCGCAATCAAGGGATTCCAAAGCAACATGAACGAATTCTTGACCGGAAATGCCGCCCCCGCTTACGCCAGCCCGACTACCTACGGCGCCGAGTCTCGATCCTATTCCGAGTCGCGTTCAGTCTCCGAGGTCTTTGTCCGCCCCGAGCGCGGCGCCGCAGTTTCTACCACGCCAGGCGGCCCCGCCCAGCCTTCGCTATCATACGGGAGGCTCCAGTGAGCGATGTCCTAACCCTAGACCTGCCCGCCGTGGATGCCGCTTCCGTCCCGGCGTTCGTATCCCGACTTCGCGCTGGCCGGTTTACCTCCCCGTCTGGCGTGGAGTCATCTTTTCTTTTCGATTCCCTCTCCCGTTCGCGCACGAAAAAAACCGCCGTCCATGAAGTGGTCGACTCTGACGAAACGATTCTCCAGGATATGGGTTCAAGCCTCCATGTTTTTTCCCTCGAGGTATACTTCGTCGGAGAAAATTGCGATACCGAAGCCGACGCCTTTTACGCCTCCATGTACGAGCGCTATACCCCCGACGCCCCCGGCATCCTCAACCATCCAAGATGGGGCGATGTCGCCGTCATTCCCTTTGGCTCCCCCGAGCAAAACGAATCATTCATCGGCGGCGGCGTCGGCATTGCCCGCGTTACCGTCGAGTTCCGCGAAACAAAATCACAAACATTCGGCCAGAGCTCGAAACTGTCCGCAAGCGGCATTGCCGACGCAACAAAAAAGATCGACGCTAACGCCCTTGAGCGCGCGCAGAAGATGGTCACGTCAAGCAAAGTCGCCTATGCCAAATTCAAGGCGTCTATTAAGGGCAAGCTCGCAACCGTGACGGGATTTATCGATGGCACCAAGGATCTCATAGCCGATGTCCGTGAAGAAATCGACGCGCTTGTCGCTGACCTTTATTCAGCAATCGATGAAGGCGCATCCCCCGTCGTCATTCTCTCGCAATTCGGCCAAATTTTCCAAACCATTGCGTCGGTACCGCAAACCACCGTCGATATTGTCAACGGCTACCTCGGAATGGCGTCCGATCTCATCGACCAATACGGCACCGATATCGCCAACGCCTCAACAAGCGCCGAGCGCCTGAACCTGGCGCTCACATATCAGTACATGGGCGCTATGTCGGCGGCGTCGGTTGCGCTCGCGGCGGTCAATGTCACCTACGAAACCCGAGACGGCGTGGCCGGTTCGCTTGATGCTATGACGGACACTTACGCCGAATACTTAGCCCAAATGGATGCAACCGCGCTTGCCCTGTCCGGCGGGATCAAGACGCTATTCGTCCCCGACCATGACGTAGGAAGCGACCTCTACGGCGCGGTGTACAACGGACAGGCCCTGCTACTAGATCGCGCCTTCTCCCTTGCCTCGCGGCGTACGTATCGGCTCATCGCCCCGTCTGACCCGTTGACGGAAACATGGGTACGATATGGCGACCTTGCGCGGCTCGACTTCTATTGCCGGACAAATAAAATAGTCGGCGCGGAATTTGTCGAGATACCGGGCGGTCGGGAGTTGTGTTGGTATGCCTAAGGCAATCATAGCCGGAGGGCGCAACTACCAAGGCGGAAAAGCCGAGGCCGCATGGCTCGACAGTCTACGCGACAGCCTCGGGATAGATGCAGTCGTGTCCGGAGGCGCGAGCGGAGCTGACAATTTTGGCGAGCGATGGGCCGAGTACCACGGAATTTCCGTGTTGATATTCCCCGCCGACTGGTATCGTTATGGCAAGGCTGCCGGCCCTATCCGCAACGAAGCCATGGCGGAACACGCGGATATCTGCATATTGTTCCCCGGTGGAACCGGTACCGCTGACATGAAACGACGGGCAATAGCGCACGGCCTGATTGTGAGGGAGTATGCCTAAGCCCACGCAAGGATCATGGTACACCGTCGTCTATGGCGACACGATCCGCACAATATCCCGCCTCGCCTATGGACGCGACCTTTCATCGTTTGTCGTAGCCGCCAATTATGATACGCTAAAAGACCGCACGCTATCCCTAGAAGGCATTCCGGTAGTATTCGGAGGTGACTCGCTTTTTCTTCCGCTCTATAAAAATCGTTATAATAACGAAACAATAACAGCCGACTTCGATACGCAGATTGAAATCCGCCTCAATGGTGTCAAGCTAGAAGGCGTGAAAACCGGCCGTATCGGTCGCCAAATGAACCAAATCGCCAGCGGGTTTATTTTTGAATTGCCATTTGATCCGTACAACCGCACGATGGTCGACCTTCTCCGCCCGTTCACCTGGTACACCGCGCAACTGTATATCGGCGGTGAACTGTATATCACCGCGCTCGCGTCGAAGTGGGACTACTCCGAATCTGACGCCGGAACCGTCGCCAAGATCGAGTGCCGAACGATGCCTGGCGAAATGCTCGAATGTATGGGTATGCGCAAAAATCTAGTATTCAAAAGTGGCCTGACGCTCCTCGATATTTGCCGCGAAGTCGCCGCGCCGTATGGTATCACGTGTTACTCGTCTAACGGTTCCGGCGGCGTCGTAACGCAAACGGCGGTCGGCGATGCGTTCGGTCGAGTCGAGCAAGATGCCACGCAACCGGACGGAGAATTCCTGCAAGACCTTGCCAAGCAAAAAGGCTTTTTGATTACTTCCATGCCCGATGGCAACTTGCTTCTATGCCGCGCCAATACCGAAGACCGCCCGGCGTGCTCGCTTATTCAAGGCGTCTACCCGCTCTTGTCCGTCGCGTCGTCGTTCGATGGCTCCAAGCGGTATTCAAAATGGATTGGATTGACCGAAGAATCAGGCGTCTCTGGCGTATCAGTCACGCTCAACGATTCGGCCGTCTCCCGCCCTCGCGGCTTTGCGTTCAAGGCGTCCGAAGCCGAGGAAGGCAACATTAAAACGGCGGCGCAATGGCGCATGGCGAAAAGCTTTGCCGAGTCGATATCGATACCCGTGCGCGTGGCAGGTTGGCGCAATGCCAATGGCGAACTATGGGCTGAGAATCAAAAGCTGACCCTGCAAGCGCCCGGAGCATTCTTGTTCAAAGAGGCCGAGTACATTACAGAATCCGTCGAGCTTACCAAGGACGACGGAGGCGGCGACGTTGCGGAAATGCAGCTAGTGCTACCCGAGTCGTATACGCTTACCATGCCGCGCGAGCCGTTCCCGTGGTATGGATATCCGGCCCGGCCCCCGGCAAGTGGCCCGTCCAAGCAGCCGGGATTCTTGGAGATACAATAGTGGAGCGAGCAAATTTCATCTCTATTGCCAGTACCGAAATAGAAACTATAGACCGCGCCGAGGGGCCGTCGGTAGTAGCTACCGCTTCAGGCGATGCCGAGCGCGGCCTTGATGCCGAAGTGTACGCGGCGCATGGGTTCGTCTCTAGGCCGTCGAAAAAAACCAAAGGCGTCCGAATCCGTATTGGAAGCCTGTCAATTATTATTGGAGCATATACCTATAGCGTCGACCCGCCAGCAAATCCCGGCGCGACCAAGGTCTACTCTACTGATGCAGATGGATCGGAAAAAGCATTTATGCTACTTGATAGCGATGGGAAAATAGGAATAAAAAACGCGGCCGAAAATCTTGCCGGTTTAATAAATGACTTGATCAATGAAATACTTGCAATACAAACGTTCGGAAGCCCTACGAATCACGCGCTTATGCCGACAAGTATAGCAAATCTTACCGCAATCGGCGAGCGGTTCAAATTGCTCGTAAAGGATATATAATGGCAGTAGTCAAGGCCACGATAAAAGCATCGTTATTGGCGCTATACAATTCGGCAAAAAATAGCGCAATGACCGAGGACGCATTTGCAGATACTATGGCTGACATTATCAGGTCGGCGGTATTAAGCGCTACTGTCAATGCAGGTATAGCCGTGCAGGTAACTCCCGCAACAGGTACCGGTGCGACTACCGGAACAGGGTCGTTGACATGACATATACCGGCGACGTGCTATTAACCTACGACCCGCTAACAAACGAATGCGATATCGTCTACGAGAACGGCCATCCGCTTATGACTGACGGCTTCGAGACCTGCGTCCTTTTGGCCATATTCGGAGAAGGCGGCCCCATGAACGGCATGACCGACAACCCGGACGAGCGCATGAATTCGGCGTTTCCGGGCGTCGTCAAAAATGCTCGCGTCAATGAAGAGACGGAAGTCAACGGCGAGAAGGCCATCGAGCGGGCGCTTGCTTTTCTGGTGTCGTCGAAAGCCGCGTCGAGCGTTACGGTTACAGGCCAGATTATATCCGCGTATTCAATTGGATGGTCAGTCGACATTGTGGCGCCAACTGGAAAAACTCGCTTTTCTATCAACTGGGAAAAAGGAACACTGACCGCTAAGGGGTATAGATAATGGCACTACCAACAATTCCAAGCGCTACCGAAATAGCCAATCGCATCATATCCGATATCGAAGGCGACACCGGCCAGACCACGCCGAGCCTAGCCAAGGCGTTCAACAAGGTCGTGGCCCGAGCCGTTGCTGGTGTCGTGATACTTTTGTATAACGCGATACTTTGGGTCTACAAACAGATTTTCCCCGAGACGGCGGACTATGCGGCTCTGGTGCTACTCGGGAAGCTTGTCGGCATATCTCCTACGCCAGCGGTTGCGGCGGTCATCACGGCGAACGTATACGGCACCACGGGCGAGTCGGTCACAGTCGGCACGGCGTTCAAGTCGTCAACAAATCAAGTTTACACCGTCACGACCGGCGGAACTATCGCGGGCGGCCTAAAGCTCTGCACCCTCACGGCGGTATCGGCTGGCGACTCCGGAAACATCGCCGACGGCGAGGCGCTATCGATCATCACGCCCGACCCAGTGCTGACAGGAGCGGCGGTGGTGGTCGATACGACGACGGACGGCGACGACAAGGAGAGTGAGGCGTCATTCCGTGCGCGAGTCATTGCGAGGTACAAACGGCGCTATACTGGTGGATCACCGGCGGACTACTACCTATGGGGTATCGAGGCGCCTCATTTCATTTGGGTATCGCCGGTTGCAGGAAGCGCACCCCTTGAGGTATGGATTTATGGAGAGGTCGACAACGAGACCGACGGCATACCGACCACCGCGCAACTCGCGACATTACTGTCGTATGTTACGAGCAATCCTGAAACGGGGCTACTTGATCGCAAGCCGATATGCGACGTGGTGACATGCTATCCGATCACGCGGAAGGTTTTTGACGTGACCATCGATATTAAGGATGGCACGGCACAAATCAAAACGGACATTGAGTCGGCGTTGACTGACTACATGCTTGACTTGTCGCCGTACAATGAAGGCGTATCGCTATTGCGAAATGACACCATGACGGATTCAGGCGTGTCGTCGGCGGTATTTGACGTGGCCAGCGAAGGCGGGGCGAGCATCCTCGATCTTGTAGTACGCGATTCTGGCGACCTACAGCTATCGTCGTACGTGCTTTATGGCGGCGAAAAAGCAAAGCTCGGAACGGTGACGTTTGTTGACCGGGTATAGCCACGAGGCGCAAGGAAGGACGCGGAGATGGCAATAAGTGACAGCATAGCGACAACCATGCGCCGCATCGGGCTTGCCGGTGGCATCCTTGGAGGGCCAACCATTCGCAAGCTTTGGGCCGGCTTGTCGCGCGAATTCGGTCGGGTATGGGAGTACTTGGGGCTAGTCCAGTCGGCAACCGTCCCATCTACAGCAACCGACGTCGAAACGCTTTCCGACCTTGAGGGGAAGTATGGAATCGCATCGCTTGGCGATTTGACCGACGACGAGCGAGTGGCCCGACTGGTTGAACGAGCGTCGCAGTATGGTTCCGGTGGTTCGGGATGGCTGCAGCAGCAGATTCAAGCTGCCGGATTTCCGCTATACGTGATTGAAAATGTTCCAATTGCCGGAGAAGAAACGCAGTTCGGTTCAGTGCAATTTGATCAAACGACGCAATGGGGAACAATGCCGAGCCGCATTGATCCTTCGACGGTGCCCGGAGTGCTTATCACATCGAGCGCCAACAGGCGGGGATCACGGGTCATTGCTTCGACATCGCAATTTGGCGGATCGACGCAATTCGGCGGATCGACGCAATTCGGAACGGCAAACGAAAACTACACGAATCCACAGCCCGCTTTGAGAGGATTGCCCACAGACCCGCAATTATGGGGCGGGGTGTTTTTCTTGTCACCTTTTGCGGATCGACTGGCGACTGCTGACGAGATGCTTTTTATTGCAGAAGAGCAGGTGCAGTATTTAATCAAGCTGGTAACGGCGATTAAGTATCTTGGGCGGTGGTGTGTTGCTCAGGTGGCGCAGAGGGTTATTAGAATTACAAGCGATGGCGACACGCGAAGTACAAGTGACGGAGACACAAGGAGCGCATAATGGCAGAAATTGTTTATAAGGACATACCGGATTTAACAAGCGGAACTCTCCCTCTTGCAGGGACGGAGTATATAGAAATATCACAGACTGGAGCAACCAGAAAAGCGCTATGGTCGGGCATCTTTGGGGCCGGATGGTGGGCGAAATTGGCGGCGGTGTTCACCGCGTTCAAGGCGCCCGATGCTGATCATGCGGATGATGCGGATACGCTTGTTGGTGAAGATCCGAGCGATTTCCACGACGCCGCTCAGTTGACAGGGGCGATTCATCTTGACCGGATACCAGCGGAGTTGACGGGGAAGAATTCGGCGACGGCGACGCTAGCGACGAATGCGACTAATGCGGTGAATGCTGACACTGTGGACAGTGTGCATGTCGGCGTTGGTACTGGAAAGATAAGTGCGTTTAATGGATATCTTCACGGAACGTATACCGTGGCACAGATTTATGCGGCGCTGTCATCGGTTCTTGCAACTATAGGGGATAGGATTCGAGTTACCGGAATAGCAATAACCAGTACTGGAACAAATTTAGGATTTGTTTTTTCTTATGCAGAAAGAATGTCGAGCACTAGTATAAGAATATTTGGAGTACAACCTGTAGATTACTATCATGGAACCGTTACTCCAGATTTTGGAACAATGAGCCTTTATACCGCTTCTTCTGATTCTACTTCGTATAAAATTTCCATCACCTACTAGGAGGCCAACATGAGAAAGCTAGCAACCATTCTTTCAAACTACGACGCCGCTACTACCGGATTTTCCGAGGGCAAAATACGCGACAATCCCGGCGACGATACCGGCTCGGGCGTTGTAGCCGACTGGGGCAACGATCTTTACTACGCTCTTGAGGCGACAATCAAGCGGTACAAAACCGGCGGCGTACTTTCTGATGCGGCCGAGAGCGAGACGGCTTCCGACTTTTTGCAGGCCATCGAGGAGCTTGCTGGGGTATACGTTGGCGGTGTGTCGGCATGGTCGGCGGCGACGGCGTATACTGTCAAGGGCACGACCGTCATGCGGTATGGAATTCAGTTTGTCAACCTGTCGACGAGCAACACGAATCACGACCCGCTGACGGAACCGACGTACTGGATGGCGATACCGGACAAGCGGGAACTACTGGCGGCGCACACCTCGGGGCGAGTAATCGTTGGGGATTCGTCGCCATTACATGATTTTAACAATGCGGCATACTCGCAATATTTGTCGCTAGGCTTGCACAATTTCGGCGGGGTGAGCGGGGCTAATTATAACGCATATTTGGTACACCTTGATGGGCAGGCGATTGGCTCAGGGGCGCTGTCGACGATTGTGGAGGCGTGGCATCTCAAGGGCGTATGGATGCCGGGGTCTACCGGATCAAGGACGGCGGCGGATGCTCGTGGCAAGGTGCCAAGGGGAATCGATGCAACGGGTGGGCAGGCTGACGCGATGGGCGAGGTGTTAGCGGATCAGACGCAGGGGCATTTCCATACAGGGCGACTTGCATCTTCCATATCGGGCGGATCTTATGGATTCCCAGTTTCGGTAGCGGCATCGAGTGGAACGGTAAGATATGGAGCAGGGCAAACATATACTACAAACATGGTAGAAGCTCCAGAATCCGACGGCACCAACGGCACCCCTCGCGTCGGCCTAAAAACCCGCGATCAGTCGTACACGGTAGGCGTTCCGTATGTCGTGATTCTTGTAGCGGCGTAACGGACAAGTACACCCGATAGGGGGTAGGACAAAAATATACCCCGGAGGGTTTCGGCCTTCCGGGGTTTTTCTATAGGCAGCGGGTGTCTATTTCCACAACCTCCCCTCACAAACCACCGACGCACCCTTCCGAGCCGTATTGCAAAACTCGATCCCCTGCTCGCTTTGCCACAGTAGCCCATTATCCAGCACGACGAACGCGCTTGCCATCTCGCGGCGGCATACGAAATGGCCCTTTGGTACCGGAGCAGGCTCATCAAATACCGGCGAGCGGTTATAGATATATGACCATTCGACGCCGTTGATGGTTGACGTTTCGATGAGCCATGCGGGGGAGTCCAGCACGACGCGAGATTCGGCGGGCCATATTGGGACATCGTTAACGATTTCTACCGTAAGGGTGCCGAGGGCTTGACGGTAGCAATCGATAATCGTTTCGGTTTCGGTTCTTTGATCGATGTACAAATACAGGTATCCGCCAACGATTGAAAATGTCATAGCGCCAGGCGGCGGCGTTCCATCTTCAATTTGTACTTCGATGCGTTCTCGATGGCTAGTTCCTTGCAAGGTTGACGGAACGCCCCACAGGGTAGCGCCTTCGACGATATAGGCGGGGTAGACTGGGATCGGCTTGATCATTGGTATCTCTCTTTCTGCCGGAGATTCCGGCGCTGATTCTGGGGTCGGCTTTTCTGGATCTTCTTCTGGCGCGTTTTGCGAAACGGATATGCTTTCGGTTGCAATTTCGACGACTAGGTATCCTGATGGTTGCGCGCACGCCGCTAGGATAGCAGTAAGACAGATTGTAGCAATTCGTCTGGTGGCGGTTAGAATAAGACGTTCTCCTCTCCGTCGGCGGGCGGCTCCTTGGAATCGGCGGAGAGCTCCTCCTTTGTGTCTGGCTTTTTGCGCGTGACTAGATCGGGCTTCTCGGATGGAAGGGCAGCAGGCGGAGGAGCAAGATCGTCATTTGGCTCTGGGATTGCGTGGCGGGACGATTGGCGCTTGTCCTCGGGGTGCGGGTCGTCGGTCGGTCGGTCGGCGGGCATAGCGTCGAAAGCTTGATCGAGCGCGGCGTCGAGCATGGCGGATACGTCATCATCTTCTTGCAGTTCGTTTATCGCGGCGGTGGAATTGCGCGTTTTGATGTACGGGGCGAGGAATGATTTCCCCGCCAGCTTGCGGAGCATTTCGGGGCGGTCGGCGCCGTCGTAGGGGTTGGTCAGTTCGTCAAGATAGATGCGCTTGTTCCACGTTCCTCCGTCGCGCTTTGGGATTGCCTTCTCGACGTACTCGCGGCCATCCTGTTTCTTGAGCTTGCCCTCCACCTTTGCCGATTCAAACGCTGCTACGTCCTGAAGGTAGGTACGGTATGATTGCGAATGAACGCGGGCTTTTTCGACGAGGCGGTCGACGGGGTATACCTCACCAAGCGTTTTTCCCGACCGATGCGCGCCATAGACCGCGACCGCGATCACGTCGCCTCTTGAGGCAAGGATGGAGTCGAATGTAATAGAAAAGTCTCCTTCCTTGCGGGTTATGTGGTACTTGTCGTTTTTAAATATCGGCTCAATTTCCAGCGACAAGAACGGAGCCGACGCGCCGGTAGTGACTGCAAATCGGTACGCTTCCACGTCGGGTATGAATTCGGCAATGCCTCCAAATGGAACCATGCATCCCATGTCCGGCAACGTGGCGCCAAGCTGAAAGGCTTCTTCCATGGCGGCGATGATTGAGTCACGGCCTTCGGGGGTTGCCCATACCTTCGCCCAGCTGTCACCGGACAGGCCCATGACGTAGCGCGTAGTTTTCTTGACCATGAGGGCAAAGGCGGGGCGGTCGGCTTTGACAAACGGGGCGGCTATGCTAGCGATTTCTGACGAGCGGTCGGCAATGCAAGCCGCGAGGTCTGCGGCATTGACAAGTGGGCGGGGTGGGGCGATTTTGTTGACGGTGGGGGCGGTGGGGCGTGAGGCGTCAAATGCTGCGGCGGCTTCGGCGGGAGAATCGCCGTATCCTTTTCGGCCGCATGAATCGCAATAGTAGCCGAACACGACGGCGCCATCGGGGCGAATGCTCTTGCCGGATTTGACTACGAAGCCGCAACAGGTACGGGTGGGGTTGGTCATTTTGGGGTTGCCTCCTTGTACATAGAGCATTCTTGGCGATCCTTTTTGTAGACGTAGGTTTTTTCAGGAAGCGCCATGCAAAAGTATTCCACTTCCGTATTGCTGGCGATTATTTCATAATCTGTCATTCCAAGTTTACCCCAAAAACCTTTGCACGGAACTTCAACCCATTCGCGTGCTGGTTTTATTTGTAGGAATTTGCATGTTTCGCACGTTTTCACTTCCCCTCCTTGTTTTTTCCACCGAACAAAACCATTTGAACCATGATTATAGTAGACTGCAATATTCCTATTACAACTAATTTCCATATCGGAAAACTAGCGCCTAGAACAAATCGCCACGCGGGACCGGCTACGACGCAATAGGAAAATGCAAGCCAGAAATAATAAGCGATGATTTTTTTCACTTCCCCTCTTTGTTTCTCTTCCAGTCAAAATCAATTCCGACCGACAGCACGACGCGCAAGATTGACACCGAAAACAGCACAAGATACCCATGGCAATACCCATGGCATCCGACGCCTTCAAGGTATTCGAGAATCGTGGCACTGGGGCCGGTAATATTGTTGCCGGAAAAATATCCGGCTTCGATGACTAGCGGGCCGAGGGTTTGCGTGGTGGATAGTTTCATGATTCTTCCTCGGTTTTTTCTACCAACACGGTGCGGCTCACTGTTTTTATATCTGCTTTTATCTCGCCGCGTATCTGGCGAATGACATCATCTTGCAGGTAGGCAAGCAAGCCAATAAGGGAGATGGCGTCATGACCGAAGGCAAAACGTTGCATCGTTTGGCGCTTCTTGTGTTGGACGACGACAAATACCGCGTCGCCTTCGTCAATTTCAATCTCGTCGAATAATTCTTCTTTCGTTATCATCATTCCTTTCCTTTCTGGCCTTCAGCGGCTTCATTCTCTCGGCGGAGCTTTTCGGCAAGCATTTTTTCGGCGATGACGTAGGCGGTCTTTCCTATTTCTTCGCATATCGCAACTGCTCCAGGCGTCATGGGCTTGCCTCGTTCCGTCTCTTCTGTCATGTGAGTAAACGCCGATTCGATCAATCCACCCATTGCCATCATAGCGCACTCGTCAAGCCATGTTTTGACGTGGGCGGCGGTACGTGGGTAGCCGACTACGGTTCCTAGATAGACATCCGGGATGGCGTGCCTATGCGGGCCTCCCGGAATACAACCACTCGGGAAGTAGCTGTTTGGGCCATTGGTTGATCCTGATGGCATATCGTGCCAATTACCCTGGAACTGATTGCCATTCGCTTCTATGCGCCCTTTGCCATGACACGTCGGGCATACCGTTTCTGCTTTATCGCTCATTCCTCTTCCTCCTCTTCATCATCTTTCAACATTACGCCGACGTATCGGCTTGCTTCGCTGGTTTTGATTGCTCCGGCATCGCGCAGAGTATCGCACAATTTGTCGCCATCGGTCAAGGCTTTTATTTCCTTAAGGCCCATGATGCGCTCGGAGCCTTTCTTCTCGATCCATTTTGCAATCGGCACAATCTCGCCATCACGCAAAACGCGGATTTCTTTTGTATCCTTGAGGTAGCAGGCAAGGGCATCCGAGGCGTCCTCGGCTTTTTGCTTCCAGGCTTTTTCTTGGGCCTTAGCTCGGCGGTATTTTCTGGCGGCGTCGATTGCGGCATCGGTGGCATCTTCAGGGAGCATACGGAAGTCGTCTGTGAGGGTGGGATAGAGCGCGGCGATGTCGACGGCGTTCATGGCCATTTCTTTAGGCGGCTCGTCGTGTTTGATATGCCACGCCATGCGGCCGGCCAGGTCGATAAGGCTATCGCCTGTTTTGCGATCGCGGCGAATTTCCCATACGTGGAAACTTGCCGAGTCGTATAGTAGCGGGAGGTAACAGACTTCGACATCGAGACATGCGAGCTGGAATTGGATTTGCACGAAATGCTTGAGGGGAATTCCTTGCCATGTGCGGAGGTCGAAGTCATAGCCTGATACGAGGGAACCGTTGCGGCGCTTGGCTGACCAGTAGCTGGCAGTTTTGGCTTCGATTAGGAAAGGGGCTGACAGGTCGACGGCGTATCCGTGGGCTTTTAATATCCCGGCCTCGTCAAACGCCTCCCACTTTATCCCGCTTCCCGACGGCTCATACACCCCATCCGGATGCACGATAAAATCGTCATTGTACCATTGGGCGTTATGCTTAAACGGCGTGGACTGATATGACCTCGGGCGGCGGCGGGGATCTTGCTCTAGAAGCATTTCGTACCGCAAGCGCTCGAGGGCATATTCGCGAGACATGGGTGCGTCGATATCACGGATGAATAACTCAATTGCTTTGACTTCATTCCAGTGTCCCATTTCCGCCGGAAGGCCGACAGACGACGGCGCTCGGCGGCCGGTTTTTTCTTCCCATACGGTCACTGCGGTGCGTTCGTATCCGGATAGCGATTCGTTGGGGCGCTCTGGGTTCGGGATCAAGGCGGCGACATCGGAGGCACCGACACGGCGAGAGCGCTTTTCGATAAAGTCGTTTTGGATGTACCAGTAAGGGGTCAAAGCGGCTTCCTCGCGGGATTCTCGACCATTTCCAGTATTTCAAATTCTCCCGGTTTTACGCCAAGTTTTTTATCGCCGACGATTACGCATACCGCGCCGTATTTATTGCTTGTCGTTTCGTAGTCTCCGGGTGGAGCTATGATTTCGGGCAAGAATCCGAACGAATCGCTACGGACTGTTTTAGGTAGGCGCACCTTTGATGGTAGGTATTTGGGTAGTGTCCAGTCGCCGGAGTCGGAGCGCTGAGAATATCCGGCGCGGTAGTAGTCGATGATTTTTTCCTGTAGGGTCACGATTGCACCTCCCCAAACACCACACCACACTTCGGGCACATCCATGCTTTGACGGGAGTTCCTGACCATATCGCTTGACCATCATATCCCCTTGAGGCGACAAGCGGACCGCGTTCGAGGTGGATAATTTCGATGAAGGGTTTGTTGTGTGTCGGCGAAAACTCCTCATCATATTTACAGCATGGGCATATCATTCTTTGGCCTCCTTACATTCCAAACATTTTCTTTAAGTCGTCAAGCGATCCACAATCTTGCGACATCGCCGCAAGCCTCGCCCTGAGGTCGGATATCTCCCGCTTTAATGCCAAGATTTCACGCTCGGCGTTGAGCAATTCAATAGTGAACTTTTTGCCACATTTCGGGCACGTTGGGGTTATGGAGCGGGTGAACATTTGGGGGCCTCCTTTGACGACAGCTAGGCCTTTTCCTCGGCCTCGCGGCATGCTTTGCGGTACTGCGTGGTATAGCATCCTGACGCGCAATAGACGACGGCGCGCGGGGAGTAATGATGGCGCCTTGCTTCAAGTACAGCCCTCGCTTCTTCCCTGCTAAAAAACGGGCCTGTCACCATGCTCATCATGACGGCATATGGATCGGGAGCCATCATTTGCTTCGGGTCTACAATTACCCACCACGGCTCAGCGGTGGCTTCGTTTTTGTCGGATACTTCGATTTCGATCTTCATGGCTTCGGGCCTCCTTACTTCAAATTCTCCAGCGCCTCACGGAACAACGGGCGCCGATTCGCAAACAACCCGACACGTAGTATATCCTGCTTTGCATTGCGCGTCAACACCTCGGGCGGATGCTCTTTTCGTTCGTCCTCGCGGGCCAGTTCATCGGCGCTTTCCATGCGGATTTTTTCGGCACGGTCGGACAAAGATTGCGCCATGCCGTCCGACGTGACCGCAACCAATTCGCCATCGACCATAGCCGGTAGGTGGCGCTGGTTCTTGTCGCGCCGGGCCGCCTCCGCATCTTCACCAACTATTACGCGGCCACAAAAATGGCAGACTTCATTCGCGGTGGCATTGTACGTGCCACAGAATGGGCATTCTTTCATGGCTGGCGCGGCTTGGTCGGGGTCGGGAGGGTTGATGCCTTCGAGTGTCCATACGCGATCTGATTCGGGGAAGCCGTGGATAAAAAGATTGCCTACGGGGTCGAGGATGACGCCATATTTTTTGCCTGGCATGGGGCGGAGAACGCGGCCAACAAATTGCAGATAGATGGTTAGGGCCAGGGTGCGCCGTAGCCAGATGAGGCCATAAAGGCCGGGGATGTCCATGCCTTCGATGCCGATGCCTACGGTACAAAGGCCATTCAATTTTCCAGCGCGGATATCGCGGAGCATTCTTTTTCGCTCGGCGTCTGGAAGCTTGGAATGGATATGCGCCCATTTCCAACCGGCTTTGCGGAATTCGGCGGTCATCATATTTGCATGCTCAAACGTCGAACACGCCACAAGGACGGGGAGCCCGGCGAAAATGTCGCGGTATGATCCGAGCACGTCGCCGATAATTTGAGGTTCGCCCAATAGGCGGGCTTGCTCGGCGGGGTCGTAGTCGCCGTCTTTGATTGAAACGTCGAGATGGTATTGCTTCGGGACGATGCACAAGGGGCGGGCAAGGTATCCGGCGGAGACGGCTTCGGCCATGGTGATGGTTTGGACGATATCGTCATAGTACGGGGCGAGTGGGCGGCGGTCGGTACGGCGCGGGGTGGCGGTCAAACCAAGGCGGACGGCGTGCGGAAAAAATCGGAAAATCACCTCCCAAGTATCGGCGGCGGAATGGTGGGCTTCGTCGATGATGATAACATCTGGGTATATGGATTCAGGGATACGTGATAAAATGTTAATAAGCGACAGGGGCATGCAGATATAGACGCCACGGTCGCGGCCTTTGACGCCGTCTTGATCGATGGTGCCGGGGTTGAGGTTGGCGATGGTGGATTCGACTACCCACTGGGAATGGATTTCGACCGAAGGCACGAGCACCCATACGCGGCGGCCGAGGCTGATTTGATCGGCGATAATCTGGACGGCGGTTTTTGTTTTTCCGGTGCCTGTTGGGATGGCGACAATGGGATGACGGCCCGCGTTCAGGAGCGTGTTCACCTGATAGCGGGCTTCGTTTTGGTAGGGGCGGAGGGCGGTCAAGGGCGATTATCCGATCCACAAGTAGGACAGTTTCCATACATTTGTTCTATCGATAGAAAACATCCGCATTTATTACATTTAATTATTTCTCTTTTAGGCAGCTTGTCCTTTAGTCGTTTAATGCCTGTTTTTTTATGAGCTTCTTTGAAATTGCATTTTTGCATATCTACGGCGGGCCTAATGCGTGCGTCGATATAATCCTTCGGCCAGGGAACATCCGTATGCCTTGATTCGTGCATTTTGGTAGCTTCATCTTTTGTGTATATTTCGGCGTTTATTAAATTAGTAGTGTAGCCCGTCCCGTGTCGGCTCCACCATAGCATATCGTTGCCGACGTATGACCTTGAATCTTGCATATAAAATAGTTCACTCAAAACAATTCCCCCTCTCGATATTCTGCCGCATTGGTCGGCACTTCCTGGACTATGGCAAGCTGCTCGCGTTTTTCCTGTGGCGCTTTGCCATTAGGGTGGAAGCATTCGCCTTTGACTTCGTAGCCGGTTGATCGATATTCGCACAGGTCTCCATGCCAGCATTCATGGCGGAATTTGCAATTTGTCGGGCCGCGTTGTTTCACATGGCTTTCCGTTCGTCAATTCCATCTATTACTGTTTTTGACATGAAGCCTTTTACATATGTTGCCTTTACGAAAACATACTTTCCCTTTGCATTTTTATATCTATTGCTAGTCAGATGGGCAAAGTGTCCGCGCCTAAAATGAGGCGTTACTCCAGACCTGTCTATGAGGCTTTCTTCTGTCTTTATTTTTTTGCATGTTGATGCCACATATTCTACTGGTTGTCCAGATGGAGCATCATTTATTATTAACCATGGAAACATTGTTTTATAAATTAAAAAATTGATAACCAATTGCGTGTCTGAAATTACTTTACTAATCGGATAATCTGAATTTGTATTTCCCCAATCATTTTTATAAATATTTTCAAGATCAAAGTTAGCTCCATAATAAACAACGTCATTGTTTCTCATTAGGCAAAGTGTTATATGTTCATTATTATTGTTTCTCTTGCTAACAAGAATTAAAAATGATAGCGCCGGTTCGTTTAATTGATAATGTATATGCCCAACGTTACACCACATTTCACTTCCATCATCAAGCCTAACTACAGGCTCAAGAAGAAGTGATTCTATAATATCAGAGTTTAACTTGGGAATTTCTTTTATTTGCATCCCAGACAAAAAATCATAAAGTTCGTTCGTTTCAACGTAATAATGAGTAGACTTATTTTCGTGGTACATTAGTAATATTAAACTTTCCGTCTGAGCTGTCCCGTTTTTAATTTTAATAGAAAGTTTAAATGATTCAAGGATTATATCTTTTAATGATGAAAATCCGCGCGGCTTTTCTCCATGTTTTATCATTCTTTTTATTTTTGCGTGTTCTTTTAACACCGGGTGTTCAAAGGTATTATACTTCATTCTGATGTCCTTTCTTTTCGTTGCGGGATTATTCCCCATTCCCTTAGCCAATACAGCACTTCTCCGGATGATCGCACGACGACGTACGGCACGCCACAACGGACGCACCATGCTTCAAATAGTAACTGGTCGGCGGATTGCTGGCCGTCGGCGTCTTTGACCTCCATGCAATATATCTTCCCCTCGTGGCCGATCACAAGGTCGGCCGCACCTGGGCGCATTCCCATTTTCTTGAGAGTGGCAAGGGTGCCGAATTGCTTACCGGAGCCATTGAGGCCGCCAAGTAGAAACGATTCATTCGGCACAGAGAAAAACACGAAGTCATGCACCGCCGCGAGCGTGGATAGAAGCTCGACGATTTGTTGCTGGATTAGGGACTCGGGGCGGGCCATGATTTTTTCCTTACCAGCCTTCGCCGCTGGCCCTTCGCCTTGCCTCGTTCAGCTCTCGATTGACGGAGCATCCTGTATGCTGGCACTTGGTTGAGCGGAACGACTGGGCGCATGATCCGCAATGGATCGGAACGCGGTACCATTTTCCGCCATTCAGCTCTTCGACGGAATCGACTACGCGGGAGCCACGTCGGGGCTTGCCGGGGCCGAATGACGGGCGAGTAGGACGGCGGTTGTTGTGGCTCATGGGGTTGTCCTTTCGGTGGTTGATAGGCGGGAGGATAGGTCTGCTTGAACTTCTTCGGCTACAATATCCATGCGGCTTTTTAGTCGCTCGTTTATTATGGCCGTGATTTCTTCGATGCGATCCTCTGCCTCGAGGCGCTTGCATATCAACACGCCTAGATACTGCCCGGAATAAATAATGTTTCGCTGAATAGCTAACCATACGCTCATGACGAATCTTTCGATTTCGGCTCGCTCGCTGTCGTCGGAAGCAGGCTTGTCTATGGCTCGTAACATTTCGGCACGGTCTGTCGTCGGCCTTTCGGTGGTAGCCGCGAGCACGGCGTCGAGGTTGTCGCGCATGGCGTCGATGGCGGATTCGATGATGCACACGGCGCGGGTTCTTGCCTCGAGGTCGGCGCGCATCGTCTCGCATTCGGCCATCTTGGCGCGCAGGTTGTAGATGAGCCACAAGCCCTCGGACGCCGGGAGGGGCGCGGAATGGGCGCATATGTGCTCGAGGGACACGATGCGCGGGGAAAGGAGCTTGTCGGCTATGGCTTCGGCGGCGTCGGCCGGAATGTGGTCGTTCATGATCGCCTCCATTCGCGCTTGCGGTCGATGCGGGCCGGGCCGATATGATGGTTAGTCATCTGCGCCGGGGTGGCTTTGCGCTCATAGGATTCGACGGCGCGGGGGATTTCGTCGCTATCGGGGGCCACGAGGGCGATGGCGGCGATGCGGGTCAGGTTGACGGCGGTCATGATGGCGTACTTTCGGTAGTTGGGCGATGGCGGAGGGATTCGCGCCATGGGGGGAGGGGGCCGATGATGGCGTCGTCTACCAAGTTTAAACTACCACCATTTTGCCAGTCTTTATACATGCTTCCCATTTTTATTTTAGGCTTTTTATTCCATGCCCAAGCGGTAAGTCCTCCGCATGGCTGGTCATCCACCGCCACCCAGTCATACCCATCCGGCACCTTCGACCAATCGATATAGTCGTCGGTGGCGGGCGTCTCGGTGGTGGGCTTGCTGGCGTCAGTTGCTTCCGTCCGCTCCACATCATCAAGGCGTCCGATGCGAAACATGGAGCAGAGGATAAACCCGGCGAGGAATGACAAGATGCACAGCCCCCAGGTAATCAGCGCGCCGATCATGGCTGCACCTCCTTCTGGCCGAGCGCCTTGACCACCGCCGGTTGCGTCAGCATGACGGGGATGTACCCATATCGGCGGATCATTTTACGGATGAGCTTAGCGCCGGGCTGGCCTTTGCGGTAACCGCCGATGCGGGCAATGCGCTTGCCGGTGCCGCCAAATCCGTTGGGGCTTGTTTCGCGGTGGCGCTTCCATCCGAACGTGGCGTTTTTGCGCTCGTCGAGCATAGAACGTGACGGGGCGTCGTCGTCGTCGTAGTGGCGCAGTGCCTTGGGAATGCGCGGTTGGAACGTGCTGGCGGCCAATGCGGCGACCGCTCCGAAAATGGACTTGAGTGGGTTGAGCATTATGCCCTCCCGATTGATTGGATACCGGGGCTAGGCTCCGGCGATGGACTTCGGGAAAGGTGGATTCGAACCACCGACAACCGGGATCAAAACCCGGAGCCTTACCACTTGGCTATTTCCCGTAAACACGGGCGGCGTCGGGAACTCCGAAACGGACGCCGCCCAATTACACACAAAAACTTAGCATCGTTGGCGTGTTTTAGGTGCCGCCGCACCGCCTAGACTTCCATTTCAATAGGCCGCCTCCTGTTTGTATTTACCCGAGGGCAATTAATGGGTTCCGGCTAAGCCTGCCGTAGGCATTCTTGATTGGCGGCTATTCGCAAGCCGCTATAATCTTCATCAACTCTACATCCTCGGGGCTCGTCGTGTCAAGCGATTTTTTTCCGTTTGTTGCAAGGTGCATGACGGTATTATACTCAAGGGTCCACAGCGGCACGGCGTCAATCCAATATCCATGATAGATTTGCGGTTCGATCAACGTTCCATCGGCAAGCTGCACAATGGCATGAAACGGAGCGCCGGGGCCGGGAGAGGAAATGACAGCCATGCGGGCGCCAGAATCGGGGCCGAGAAGGTATAAAAGGTATGTGGCAAAATCTTCGCAATCGCCACCGCCATCGGCTTCAAACTCGGCGGGGCTTTTCCAATAACCTCCGGGCGGGTCTGGGATTCGATCAAATTCGCACGTTATTTGCCACGCGGCATCAAGGTCAAGAAACGAGGAAGCCACAAGTGGCGAGGCGCATGATGAAAGCGAAACGGACGCGGCTAGTGTAGCGATGATAGACAAATAACCTATGGCATCTGACAAGCTTCCGGCGCGGTGCCACTGGCCGAAGTTTTTAATGTACCAGGTGCCAGATTGACGTTTGATTGCGGGGCGGGGGGATGCCATGGGGGGGGGGCTCCGATGATTTAGGATGCGCCCGACCAATGCCGGGCGGGTTGCTTAGTCGTTAGCCTTGACAAAACCAAGATACGCGTATGATTCGGCAAAAAAGAACGTGGCCGGATGGCGCCATTGGCCACGGGTATTGTTGTTAAAATCTTCGGCGGAAACTTCGATATATCCGTGGTCGGACAGTCTTTTTTTAGCGCCATCGATAGTCATAAAATATTCGATTTTGTCGTTGCCAACGTCTACGGTAAAAATCTTGGTCATCTTAGTACCCTCGTCAATTTCTGTCGGTAGCCACTCTCTCGCCACCCGATATATAGAGTATATACCCTCTCACCTCGCCTTACAACCCCAAAAAACAAAAACCGCACAAATTCCGCAGAATTTGCACGATTTTTGTGGAAAAGTACTACACGGATGTTTAGTAAATTATTCCCAGGCTGGAGAAAAATCGCCATTTTGGAAAAGCTCCGCAAGCCCAGTAATTTGCTTTAGCCGTAAAACTTCGTCGGCATCCATTCCTAGCTCTCTGCCTATGCGTTCATCGCTCCAGTTTCTACGCGACAGCTCGACGACAATATCTGACATAGCTTTAACTTGATGCTTTCCTCTGGCGCGATTGTGTCTGATCGTTGCCGCTATACGCTCTTCCTTGCTTGTGTTTTCATCATTCAAAACTACAATTGGGAGATGAGACATCCCGAGTTTTTTACCAACTTTGTGGCGATGGAATCCATCTACCACCTCATAGCCTTCATCGGTTTTCCACGTTACTATCGGCTGTGTAAACCCGTCGGTTTGAATAGATATTTCCAATAGCTTCATTTCAGGCGGAGCAACGCTGTTTGGGTTGTAATCATTAGCATATACAAATTCGGCGGCAACCCATTGAACGCGCGATACTGGGTGTTTGGCTAAATCAACATTCCCCATCTTGCCCTCCTGTTTCTCATTACTTTCAAATAGTTTTCGTAGCTCGTCGCCTTCGTAGGGGTGAAAGATAGGGCTTTGCACCAATAATCGTTCCTCAGTAGCACCTTGCATATTCTCCTCCATGATGGGTGTTTATCTTTTGTTTCAAGATCCCCTTCTATTTCGTCTGGCAATCCGCGTTCATATCCTCGCTCTTTATACCAATGTAGATATGTCGCTATTTTGTTTTTATAATGTTCAGATAATTTATCAGGCATAGACGCCAAAAGCAATTCTGCAAACGATTTCCATGTATGGCCATTTGGTTTTATTATTTTTCTGTCACCATTAATATTCCCGTGTTCTTTTGAATACAAAGCGGCTGAATTGCATCCAACGATTCTCCCTGTAACCTTTGACCACGTTTCCGGCTCTATCTCATGAAGCATCCATAGCCCGCGCCTTGCTTCGGGGCCAAAAAATTCGTCTATTCTTTGCTTGCTTATTGGTACCTTAGCCTGATACATAAGATCGTATATTTTGTTGTATGACTTGTAGTATTTTCCATTATATTTCCATATATCTTCTGTCTTCCAGTCGTATAATGGATGGCACAATACAACGTCCATAAGCGATGATTTCAAATTAAGCAAATATATTTTATCGTTCCAATATTCTCTATTTTCGTGTACCCTCACCTTTAGGAGACGATTTAGGCTTTCGTCTGCTCGTATCCCGACCATACAAGCCGTAGGTTCAAATATTTGAGCCGATTCATCCTTTTTAAATCCTTGCGTTGCATACCATTCTCCGAACTTTATTATAAATTCCTCAAACGTCATTCCATAAGTATAAAAATCAAAATATGAATAGTCGGTAATAGCATATTCAGGCGGTTGTCGTATCCATAAATCTTTTTTGTCTTTATCCCAGCATGTCCAAAATGGTGCATATTGTGATATCGGACATTCGGTTGTTAATGGCAATGCAACCCAATACGGAATAATGTAATCTTTATATTCTTCAAATATCTTCAAGCAATGATCAATAGTAAGCTTGTATTGAACTTCCCAATCAATAAACAATACACCTATTTTTATGTTTCTTTTTTTTGCTTCATCGATGGCAAGGTGAAGCATAACGGTCGAATCTTTACCACCTGAAAACGAGATATATACGCGCTTGAATTGGCTAAGTGTATATGCTACCCGTTCCCTCGCGGCGGTCAATACATCTATTCCTAGCGCTTTTCGTTCAGCCATTCCGCCACCTCTGCTTTTGACACTTTTACAATTTCCCAATCTTTTATCATGCAAAAATATCTATTTTTATGTTCCTTGGCTTCGTATATTTTATTTTCTGAAAGTGTATAAATTGCTCTCACTCCGCGCGATCCCATAGAATTAGATTGTGAGTAATCTTTTCTAAATGGTAAAAATCTTCTTACATATTTATATTTTGTATCAAATTCTATTATTTCTGCGCACCATGCATCGTTAGGCGTATTGCCAATTACAATTTTATCAAGTCCTAGATATATCTCATTGCATATATATCGAGCAGGCTTCATGTATTGCCTTGACCCATCATCGCGCAACTCAAGCGCAAGTATAGCTTTCAACTCTTGTTCCTTTCCGCATCCACGATCGCGCCCCGAAACACCCGCTTAACCAGATGCACCGCCATCGATATTTCCACCCCGGCCATAGACAGCGCCGCGACTTCTCCGACTGAATACTGCACTTTATCCTCCGTCATAACCTCGGGGCCGAGCGGGGTTTTACGAACGGCATAGCGCATGGCTAGGGCGTCGGAATAGGCGTATGTCCAGCCGGGGGTGTCTTTTGTCAAGAAAATATATCCTTCCTGGTTTTCTTGATCTTGTCAATTACGAGCGCTTGCAAGGTCTTGAAATTGATCGTCGGATTTTTGTACTCCTTGACGATATTCCACGCCTCCTCTGATACGAGCGCGTAGAACACGCCTGACAAAAATCGTGGGATCATTTTTGACGACCACGCGCCGGCCTCGGCGACTATTTTGGCGTGTTCTTTGTCGATCAAGGCGGATGTGCAATACTTTCCGACGATTGCTTCCTCTACCATTTTTTCTCCGTTGATAATCGGGGCGCCCATGGTACGGGAATGGATCTCGCGGAACTCTGAGCGAACCATTTTCGCCCATGTCGTGCGGCCATACTTGTTTTTATATGAATAGTTTTTTATCACTATTCCTTCGCCTGCGCCTTGGCCGTCCTGGATTAGGTATTGGTTTTTTTCTAGAAGTGCGACGTACTGCTCGAATGATCCGTTGCGCACTTCGGCCATAAGCGGGATATAGTCGAGCCCGAATTCATCGAGCATCGGGGCATAGACTGAATACGGGAGATATTCGACGCCTCCGTCGGGGGCATCGACGCACACGTCGAAAATGTAGAATTTTCGCCACGCCTCATCGCGGTATGTTTTGAGCGAATGCGGGACAAGCCACTCGCCGTAGATGCGATGGTTGGGATGTTTGGCGAGGTAGGCGGCTATGCGTGGATCAGCAATAATGGCGGCATCGAATCCGGCATTATCGGCCTCAAGGGACAGGGTACGATTGCGGCTACCGGCTTGGATTTTTCCATCATCGTCAAGCCAAACGCTTCCATTGGTGCCGTCGATTTTCGGAAACACATGGCAGGCGCCGAGTTCGATATTTTCTACCTCGTCGGTACCAAATCGTTCAATATGTTGGTATTTGGTAAAGGTCATTTTTCACCTCCGATCAAAATGGAATATCGTCGCTAAAATCATCGGCTCCAGCTGGCGGAGGCGGCGCGGGCTGGTCGGCGGTATTCGGTGGAGCTTTCCCGTCTCGCGGCTTAGCATCGAACATGGATACCATAATGCCTTTGCCCTGCTCGTGGTGGACGCCAGCCGGGTTGAACCATGGCTCCATAATTATAAACCTGCCGCCGTCGTCTTTTTCGAGCATAGCGCCTATCGTTTGATAGCGATTGCGGTTCTTGCCTTCGGCGTCGGTATATGAGCCGGTTACAATACATAGGTCGTGGATCTTGTGGGTCATTTTCTTGTTACCTCCTTATTATTTCAGTCGCGTCAAAATGGCACGACATCTCGTTCCTCTCTAAAATACTGTGCCTCAAGGTCGCTCCAGCGGAATAGCAGCGCCTGTTGTTGCGCTCCTCCAATGCGCACAGGCGTACTCATGATATATGACGGATGGCGCTTCAAGACTTCATTATACCGCGAGAAAAATGGCGTGTCAACTAGCATGTCGCGCAGCTCTTTATTATTTGCGGAAATTGCCAGCACGGGGATATTGTCGACGATGCGGATACTTGACGTGCGCCTCATGCCGAAGCGTTGCATGGAATCCTCATAAAGCAACCGGCCCATAGCTTCCTTTTCGGTCAACATCTCGGCGACGGTTTTTTCATCGTCCGGGCCGATTCTCACGCGCTTTTGAAAGATAGTTGAGAAGATGGTTTCCTCGTCCGATAGGCTCTCGTCGTTGGCGTTGATATGCTCCATGGATCGGCGCATTTTTTCTAGCATTCGGGAATCGTCGGGCAGGGTACAATCGCCGAACGGGGCATCGGAGAGCATGCGCCAAAAACCGGCGAAAAATGGGGAATAGGTATCGGCGGTACGGGAGTCATGGCCTGCTTGGTCAGTCATCATGTCGGTACAGGCTTGGATATCGGCGCGCAGGGTATCGAGGTGGAGAAACATGCGAGCGCGGAGGCCATCGGGGTTTTTAGGTTTGACCATTTTTCCGCGCGATTCGCCCATGCGGCACACGATGATACGTGACTTGTCGGCGGCGTTAGAAATGTTAACGTTTATTGATGCAAAACAAAACATCATTTTTGTAGCGAATGATATGCCGGTTTGATTGGCGGTACCCTTTGAAATGAATTCGCCAGCGTAGGCGGTACGGGATAAGGACATGACGGAATCGATGGTATTTTTGTCGTACTTGCCGGTAATCTCGAATTCGTCAAGGATGACGGGGCGGGTATCTTTTTGTAACGCTTGGCGAATAGCGGCTTCGGTAGTCACGGAGTCGCGGTAGAACGTGAAGCCTTCCCCAAGGGCGGGGTACATGAGATCGTGGAGTAGATAGCTTTTGCCCTGTCCTTTTTTGGCGGTAATCCAGATATGCGGCCTACGGAATAGGAAGGAGGAAAACGGGGCGATAGCACAATACCCGGCGATGGCATAGTAGGCGAGTTCGTTCTCGAATGTGAACGTTTGAAGCTGGCGGAGGAAATTGATAGAATCGTCACGCGTCCATGGGGTGCCTTGTATTTTCAGTTCAAGGCGAGAACGGCAATAGGTATTTTCGCCGGTGTATTCCTCGTAGGTTGACACGGAGCCGGAGGGGGTAACGATGGCGCGGCCGGTATTGACGATGGCATGGCCGGCATCGATATGGGCGCCGACGCCTAGCAGGAGGTCGTCGTTATACATGCCGCGTGATACTGATTTTTCACGGAGCCACGCGATAGCGCGGGGGTAGTCTATAATGGTTTTTGTACCTCCGTTAATGGGGTCGGCCACTTCTTTGTTAAAATTGACAAACCACCAATCTTCGGGGGCAATTTCGTTGAGCTTGTCCTTGATGCTCTTGTCACCGCGAGAGATACGGAAGGCGATGTTTTGGCGCTTGGGAAGAAAGTACAGGGCGTCTTTATCGAAGCCAAGGAATTGGAAAGGCGGGGCGTCAATATCGGGCGGAGGCGTAGGAAGCATAGGGGAGGCGGTCGGCGCAGGCTTCGGAAGTTCTAGGGGAAAGATTTCTACGGCATTATTTATGGCATCGATCAGCTCGGCGGCATGGCCATGCTTCACCATATCGTCTATATCCTTCTTGCCCCCGCCCGTCCACAGGGCCGCGCTTATCCGGCCTTTATACCCGGCTTCGCGGAGTAAGGCGGGAACGGATTTGTACCGCGCCTGTTTCGGCGGCTGGATTCCGGCGGCTATACGCCCGGCGTCGTCGTTATCAAAACATAGCACGACATCTTGGAAGCTCTCGGCAATCAATGCGGCGTCATCGGCATCCAGCGCCGTCGTTCCGCCCATAGCCCGCAGGTCGTCAATGCCCGCATATCGCCCGGAAACTTCGTCTATTTCACCCTCGCAAAGTACTAGGCGCGGCCCCGCTGGAAGTCCAGCGCGGTTCCTCGGGAAAGTATGCCCGCCTACCGTTTCGCGCTTGCGGGTGACGTTGTATAGCTCGCCAGTGACCTTATCTTTGTCCCGCGCGGCATAATGGAGCTTGAATCCAACGCCGACCTCGACGACTGCGCCGGCCGGTTGCCATGCGCTTTTTTCTTTCGCGGGGTCGATGATTCCGGCCAGGGTCAACACCTCGAGGGTGATGCGAGGATCTTTTAGCGCGGCGACAATTCCCGGCCACCAAAAAAGCGGGGCGGCCCATTGTGCGGCGGCGTCCGGGGCGATACCGCGATATTGTGCAAATTCCGCGAGGTTGGCGAGGTACGCCGGGCGGATGTCGCGGAGGTAGGTTGATACGGTGGTGAGCGCAATGGGGTCGGGTTGGAAGCGGGCGGGGGCGGCAATCGGGGCACGGGGTGGGCGCGGGGCCTGAAGGTCGGAAGGATCGCCAAAATGGGCGGCTACAGCTCGGTACTGCTCGGTGATATCGCCGATTCCATCGATGAGGCCGCACACGTCATAGATATCGCCGACGAAATCACAGCCGAAACACTTGACGCGGGCGTCGTCGGTGCTGTCGTTGTACAAGTGGGCGCTTGCGGTGCTCGGGGTATCGCCGTCGTCATGGGCGGGATTTGGACAGCGAAAATTCCCGGTATGGCCTGGCGGGAGAATACCACGGGCGCGGAGGTACTGGCCAAGGAGGGGCTTGTAGTGGGTGAAATCTATTGATGGGGAAGGAATCATTTTTTGCCTTTCGCTTCCTCGGGGAATAGGGGGGCATCTTTGTATATTGGCACGGGTGCATCGAATAGTTTCTCTTGCAGATTCGCCGTTTTACATCGATCTACAGCCGCGTTGAAATAGTCCTCGTCTTTTTCGATCCACGTAATATCGTAGCCGAGGTCATTACAGGCGATGACGGATGAGCCTGAGCCGCCGTGGGTATCGAAAATGCGGTCGCCGTGATTGGCGTAGCGGGAGAGGAGCCATTTGTACAGAGCGACGGGTTTTTGAGTAGGGTGGATTCTATTTTTAGGATCGGCGCTGGTCATGTCAAATTTCTTGCATGATGAATCAAAAGAAGTCCACGCCATTTCAAACTGGGCAAAAGTAACGTCTTCAGAAAAGCCTTTGTCCCATAAAATCCAGCACGGGGTCGGAGGTAAATAAAAATAGTTTCCGCCAAATATAATTTGATTTTTTGACACGCGGAATAGTTCTTCAAAATACTTTTCGTTTGGTATGGAGTTATCCCAAGATGTTGGGGCGTAGTCTGATTTTTTGTTGCCTTTTCGTCTTCCCATATTGTTATTTATATTTATCCCATACGGCGGATCAACAATCGCCAACTCAAACGCCTTATCATCCAGCCCCGCCATATAATCCATGCAGTCGCCGAGGATCATTGTAGCGCGGCCTATTTTTTCGATTCGTCCGTCGTTCACGTGTTCCCCTCTCCATGACCCTCTCCGCGCATTTCCGACCCGTAACCCCAATCCTCCCGATCCTTAATTTTCCTCTTCACCGCTCTGATCGCCGCTATCTTTATCTGCGAAACCCGTTGCCGTGACAATTCCATAACGTCAGCGGCTTCGCTGGCGTTTTTGGTACGGGCGAGAATCCACAGGACATTTTGATGCGCGGGGGTTTCGACGGCTTCCAGGAGAGATGAGAATGAAATAGCACTATCAATTTCGCTATCTACCTTGCGGCCGGGAATGAAATTGACCAATGGTTCCGGGCTATCGTAGGCGGGTTGATCCGCTGAGATAGTGCCTGATTCAAACATGGCACGACGTGAAGCAAGGTGCTGAATAAAATGCCTGATTGCCTGTTGAATATATCTGCGTATAAGCGTTTCGATTGTGGCTTTCGAGACATGGTGCACGTCATAGGCTTCAATTGCTCGAAAGATTGCGTAGAAGCAGTCGGATTGCAATTCATCAAAGTCGGGGCGGGACAGGTTTTCACGATATCCAGAGATGGCAGACATGGCGAGGCCGCAATATTTGTTTAGGGCCGCATACTGTTCGCGGGGGGTCATGCGTTGGCCTTCTCGACGCGGTCGTCCGCCTTCGCCAGCGCATCGACCGCAAGCCTGCGCCAGTCGGGATCGTCGCATAGGGCGGCGCGGAGGGCTTCGTACATGTCGTGGGCGGCCTGAAAAAGATGCGCATCGGCCGGGTTTTCTACTGCTCCGAAATATGTAGGCTCCCCGTCATCATCGTACTCGATTACCACGGTCAAAAGACTCATATTGTCCTTGGCCGGGCATAGTCGCTTTATTTTATCGCCTATACCGAACAGCTCAATCGGGCCGTCTGTAAACTTCGCTTCGTTCATCTTTCTTTTCTCCTCTCGACAAGCGCCAAAGCTTTCCCCTCTTCAACGCGCCTGACATACCTTGAGTATACACCATGTCGCACTGTCCATGCAAGCCCTTTATGGTAGGCGGTTATGGTCAACGCTTCGATTTCGTCCAGGGCTTTGTCGGGATATCGCCGCGAGAGGTTGGCGCGATGCTCTGATAAGATGCGGCCCGCGATGGTGGCGGCTTGCATGGGGTCGTCGGGGTCGTACCATCCCCATTTGCCCACCCTTTCGGCGCGGATGTCTTTCCGCTCGTGGAGGCCAAACCATCCGGCATCGAGGGGGTTGGAATGGGCGAGGTTGGCACCGTTCGACGACTCGGCGTAGGCGATGGCATAGAGCAATTCAGGGCGGTTTCTGGTGGCTATGGCGGCTTGGGTGTAAACGGAGGGCAAGCGGCTGGAATTGGCGCGGATATCCTGTCGCTCTTGGATAATGGAAACGGCGAGCGGCGGCTCGGGATCCGGCGGGCGGTATGGGGTGGATGATATGAAGGCGCATAGGATGGCGATTGATAGGCGGGTCATTGGGTAGCCTCGGGTTGCTCCGGTTCCACTGGCGAGGCGGCGAGGGCGGCCCGAGCGCGGTCGCCAGTATCTAAGTATCGATTGCCAGTTTTCTTGTCGCGGAAAGTTATACCGCCAAGGTAATCGTCATTCCATACTGAATACGCGTAAAACGCCAAAGCCTCCCGTAGCCTCTCAATCTCGGCCTTGAGCGGGGCTTCGATGGAAGCGCGGTAGTTTTTCAAAAACTCCACGGCATCATTTCGCATCAAAATCCACCGCTGTTCTTGGCTTTGGTAAAATGGTTCTTTAAGTATTAAATTGTCTTTTGAATTAAAAAGAGATGGTGCAACATTTAATAACCATATAACCGTCTCTAATTTTTCATCCCGTTCATTCGGCGTCATGGCTGGCCTCCTTGATGAAAGACGCTCCGTCAGGTTCGGCACCGATGAATCGGCACTGTTGCGCCGACGACGTACTTCCAGCGCATCGTGTGTTTCCGTTTAGAATAGCCTGTACCTTGACCCAGTTCTTTGAATGCTCCCACCACCAACGCGCAGAGTTGCGTTTTCCGAGTCGCATTATTTCTCGCTCGATATTTTGCATGATGTTGAGTTGCAATTCCGCGCGGCTCATATAGCTAAGTGGTTCTTTTTCGTTCACCCCTCTACCTCCGTGCGCATGATGGCGGCGCGTAGTTCATAGTACCTATCCAGTGGCATGGCGTCCGCTACCATCTTTGCCAATAAATCTTTAGCACTCGGCCATTCTTCGCACGGCGTTGTCTCGATATCTACCATGTATCGAGCGATTATGTTTTCATACACACCAGTCACACGTTCCCGCTCTTCGGCCTTCACGCGCTTCCGGTCGGCGGTTTCTTTCGCCCCCTCAGACAGCTTTTTCTTGAGCCGCTCGTTTTCCTCTTCGTATGCGTCGCGCTCTTCTCTAAGCATAGTTAGTATCTGGTTTGATACCGGCTCGCCCGACTTAATGGCCAGCGAATCGAGGGCGGCGAAGGCTAAATTGATTGATGCAATAGCTTCCCATGTCTTTGATGATGCGTCAAGCCCGCCTATATGGTATTGAATCTCTAGCAAAGCATCTTCAAGCGCCTCGCGTATCACCTTCATCCTATCGTCCATCATTGCCTTCCATCGCCCATCACCGGACATTATACCTCGCCATCGTTCTGTCTACCATGCGCTCGAGGTATTTTGCTTCAGCTTGCGTATAACTATACCACGTCATAAGGCTGAATGCGGCGATGAATGGCGCGGCGATTAGGAATTTAGTTGCGGTTGATACGGGCATAGGGCCTCTTTGTGGAAATGCCCGGCGCTGGGCCGGGCGGTATGGTTATTGAATATAGTTTAGTCGCCCGGATGCATAACCAAGCGAATATGCCCTAAAAAGATTATTAGCCATTCCATCCTGATATATACAACCATGCGTCCAGTTAGACTTTTCTTCACGGTCAAGGCGTAAGTGCTTGAAGTCTCGCTCGAAATCTGACATAATTTCGTAGTGTTCCTTGCTTCCTATGGTCATCTCGTCCCCCTTGATATTGTCATTATGGGGCATTAGCGCGATTCTGTCAATAGGGTATTTTGCTGAATTTGTGCGGCTTTTCTCGCCTCGTAAGGTAGTCAATCCCGAATCGCCCCGCCCCACTGCGCGGCCATGGCGTCGGCTATGCCTTGGTATGTTGTGCTGCGTAGCTTCCATCTGTCAGGCGTCGGCGGTAGGCGGTGGATTCTGTTGTCGCGACCGTCTACTATATTCGTGGGCACGAGTTTCAGTAGGCCTTTGAGCCATAGGCACGTTGACTTTGTTTCGCCGTGCCCAAATTGCCATGGCTGGATGATCTGGTCTGGTTTGCGCCAGACCGTTGACATAATGCAAACTGGGTTTTCTATAGCAATTTTTGGGATATCGGCTTGTGCCAGGCGCATGAAAAAGTCTATCGCTTCTTGTTGGCGACCATCCGCGCGTTTTGCCGCGAAATGCCGCGCGCCGGACACCGCGAGGTGAGTGCAGGGCGGGTGAGCAATCATCAAATCAAAACCATCGTCAATAATGTCAAACACGTCACCTTGGTAGTGTGGCCCTGGCCTGTCGGTCGGCAACAGGTCGCACGATATGGCGTCGTGTCCCCGGGCGATGAAAGCGTCGCGGACGGTGCCGCTGTATTCACACGCAACTAATACTTTCATCACTTCTCCTTGTGGCCGTTTCCACTAATCCCGAATCGCCCCACCAATCCGCACCCCAGGAACATACCGATATCTCGACTCTCTCGGCTCGATACATTCCAGTTCCGCCCCGCTTAAGGCGCAATATTCCCGTGCATATTCCAGCAGCGTACCGGGGTAGGTTTTGCGATGCGTCCGCTTTTCCATGGCCTCAAATAGTTGCCAGCCGGTGAAGATTGTTGGCGTGGCGATGGTGTCTAGGTGTAAGTGAAGGGCGGATTTTATGGTCAAGACAATCCGTCTTTTATGCCTTTCAAGTTCCACCAATCGGGGCCGTTACGGTCAAAACATTCGATCATAGCAACGGCAACGGCGGCGACCTGAACCAATTCTTCTCGGTATGACCATTCGCCAGTATCGTTATTTTCGCATACGGCCTTGCATACTTCGCCGAATTCCTCGCCAAGAATTGACAACCACCATGCAGGATGATGATTTTGCATACCCCATTTTGAGTCTTGTTTATCGCGCTCGTTTCGCACTTCGATCAGTACGGCGTTTGTTATTTCCATGACCATATTAGCCTCCTCGCCTTCAATCACCTAACATCCTAACATTTCCCCGCCTTTTTTGTCAAGCGTCCATCGTCTATATATAGCACCTTCTCGCCATTTTGTCGCGTGTTTTCTGCACTGTATAAAAAAGTATACATGCCGAGGTTGGTTCAAAATGGCGCCGCGAAAGGGTCGAAAATCCCCTCATTTTGGTAACGGCCCTTTTTGCTGACGTTGGTGTCGTAATAGAATTTGATTTTTCAAATGGTTTTTTGTGCAGAGTGTAAACGCGACGAGAAGCTACCAAAATGACAAGCCACAAGGTGATAGAATAACTTATCTCTTTGTGCTATCTACACTTATTTACTATTTGACACAATACGCTATTCTGTCGCGCCGCTACCACGCTACCACTTCGCTACCACTTCGCTACCACCTCTATTTATTTATATTATAAAGAATTAGATTATTATTATTATTACTTGTAAGGATGGTAGTGAGAGTATAGTAGTTAGTAGTAAAGAGAGAGAGGTAAGAAGAGAGGTATAAAGGTCTATAGATCATATTGTATCTGTCTCTATCCTACCACTACCACGCTACCAAATGAGGAAAAATGCTATGTAATTCTTTGCACTGTATATAATTATGAGTGGTAGCGGCGTGGTAATATTACTATATATAGATACATAATGGCTACCATGTTATGAAGTTATAGCGGTATGAATTAAGCTAATTGTATATACAGAAAAGAATTAGGTACTGTCTAGAAAATTAGACACGACGCAAGTACCTTTCGGG
>Ga0209416_1000285_pt1 | contig 53986 bp, 61 predicted proteins | sample RifGroF1_FD_184001 | JGI IMG/M metagenome (GOLD analysis project Ga0209416, IMG submission 184001) | Groundwater microbial communities from Rifle, Colorado, USA - Groundwater F1 (SPAdes) (version 2) | ecosystem: Environmental > Aquatic > Deep subsurface > Groundwater | place: Rifle, Colorado... | reverse complement strand
GATGAGGAAAGATTTACTTCTGTTTCTGAAAAGTTGGAGCTTTCTAAGTAAGTTAGAGTCAGACCGTAGTAATTAAGTTTTAAGACCGGACGTTAGATCAGGATTAGGAGTTAATGTATTGGGCACAAGCAGTATGTGCGTAATATTTTAAGTCTTAATCCCCACATTTATCACCCGGCTTACAAAAAATGAATAAAATCGTAAAGAAAGAAATAAATTTCGCAGGGCGAAACCTTGTTCTCGAAACTGGTGAGCTTGCTATACAGGCCGATATGGCTGTAAAAGCTTCGTATGGGGATACAGTTATTTTGGCTACAGTGGTGCACAGTGCACCAATGCCGGACATAGACTTTTTCCCGTTAACAGTAAATTATGAGGAAAAGTTGTATGCGAGCGGAACTATAAAATCGTCCCGCTTTGTTAAGAGAGACGGAAGAGCAACCGATGAAGCAATAATCAGCAAAAGGTTGATTGATCACGCTATCAGACCGTTGTTCCCCAAAGAATACATGGATGAAGTACAGGTGGTTGCTACTATCTTGTCACTCGATGTTGACGCCGATCCTGAATTTACAGCGATGACAGCGGTTTCTGCAGCTTTGGCAGCCAGCGAACTACCCTGGGATGGACCTATGGTCAGTTTAAGAGTCGGAAAAGTTGATGGAAATTACATACTGAATCCTAGCAGCACTATTATAGAGGACAGTTCCAAGTTAAATATGATGATTTCCTTCGTAGGCGATCAGAAGAAATTCTTGGCCGTCGAAGCTGAAGCCGATATTTTGCCCGAGGATGATATTTTCGGTGCAATTAATTTCGCACGCGACGGAGCTGATCCGGTATTCAAACTAATAAAAGAATTTGCAATGGAAGTAAATCCCGAGCATACGGTTTATAAATATGAACCTAAGACCGTAAGCGCAGAAATACTTGCAGACGTATCTGCAATTGCGAAAGAAACCCTAGAAAAGATAATAAGAATGGAATTCGACAAGACCGAACTCAAAGATAAAAGGGAAGAGATGAAAGCTAAGGTCTTCACGGGGCTTGAGGGTAAGTATAAAAAAGCCGACATGGTAATGGCACTTGATGAACTGGAAAAGAAATCAATCCAGCATTTAATTCTTGATGAAGGAAAAAGACCTGACGGAAGAGGCGTAAATGACGTAAGGGACATTAGTTCCAGAATAAGTCTTTTGCCCAGAACCCACGGTTCCGCTCTTTTCACAAGAGGTGTAACCCAGGCTTTAACTGTCTGTACATTAGGCTCTCCTTCAATGGAGCTTTTGGTACAGAATATGTACGGAGAATTCAATAAGAGATTCATCCACTATTACAACTTCCCTCCTTTCTCGACAGGAGAAACGGGTAGAATGGGCGCTCCTAAATCCAGAGAAGTAGGTCACGGAATGTTGGCTGAAAAAGCCCTGAAGGCTGTTATACCCAGCCAGACAGATTTTCCTTACACAGTACTTCTCGTTTCTGAAGTGCTTTCTTCGAGCGGTTCATCTTCGATGGCTGCTACCTGCGGTTCAACACTCGCATTAATGGACGCCGGTGTCCCTATTAAGGAAATGGTAGCCGGTGTGGGAGTAGGGATTATAACAACCGATGATTTCAGCAACTACAAGATAATGACCGATTTGGCTTACCTTGAAGATGCCTATGGATTCCTGGATTTTAAGATGACCGGTTCAAGAAACGGTGTCACAGCCATTCAGGCCGACATGAAAATAAAGGGAATTCCGGTAGAAATCCTTAAAGATATCATCGCTCAATCCAAAGAAGCCAGAATGAAAGTTTTGGATGAAATGGAAAAGACGATAACCGCTCCTAAAGATACGGTTTCCAAGTATGCACCTAAGACCACAATGATTAAGATTAACCCCGAAAAGATTGGAATGGTAATCGGAAGCGGTGGAAAGGTCATAAAGGAAATACAGGAAACTACCCAGTCTGAGATCTTCATTGAAGAGGACGGAACCGTAATAATATCTGCGGTTGAGATGGAAAATGTTCAGAAAGCCGCAAAGATAGTAGACGGATTAACAAGAGAACTTAGAACGGGCGAAATATTCGACGGCGTAGTCAAAGACCTCCTGGACTTTGGCGCCCTTGTTGAGATATTACCGGGCAGAGTAGGTTTGATGCACGTCAGTGAAATAACCAATTCATACGTCAAAAAAGTTGAAGATTGGTACAAACCCGGAGATAAAGTAAAAGTTAAAGTAATAGGACTCGGTCCTGAAGGGAAGATCAGTTTGTCGCATAAAGCACTCGAACCCAAATCCGACGGTTTGGAGAATTGATAACCTTTAGGCCTTAAGCTGTTATAATTTATTTGATGTCGAGAAACTGCCCCCAGTGTGGAAGAAATCTGTCAAAAGCCGATGCCTATTTTTGTTCATCGTGCGGTGCTGTAGTTGGTAGTTCTGCGAGTGTCTTGGACAAACGCTACTACCAAACTTCGGTATCTTCAACGAAGAACTTTTCAGGTCCGGCTTTTTCCATTTGGGGTTTATTCGCCGGGGCAGGAGTATTTTTGTTGCTCGCTGCTTCCGCAATAGTCTCCTCATTTTTAACTAACAGTGCGGTGTCGAACGGCAAAACTATGATAGAAACGGCGTTTCCAAATGCGGTAGAACCGTCAGAGGAGGTTCAGGTAATAACAGAAGCGGCAGTTCCCCAAAAGACCGAAGAAGGCGTCGAAGTTGAAAGCTTTTTACCATTCGACACGGATTTTGCGGCCGTATTCTATTCTCCTTCAGACTTTGCCGACGCTTTAAATTATTTCGGGGTTGAAAATTCTTTCGATCAGGATTTTCTCAAGAACTCGAACCGTCCCCCCTTTGTAATTATTGTGGATCCTGCCGTAGAGCCCGGGGATAAAAACGGAATTAGTATTTTATTTTTTCCGCAAAGTAAAGTGCCGGATAATTCGTATAAAAAATATATCTCCGGTGATTTTACGGAAATAAATTTAGACAAACTCGTAATTGTCACGGACAGCCCTGAGACGGGAGATGAGATAACGCAGATTTCTAAAGGACTGAAAAAAGGTTTGGATTTAAATTCGTATTACGTGAATATAAAAAATAAAATTCCGGAAACCGTGCGGTCCAAGATTTTTGTCTTTACCGACAATGGTGTAGGATATGTTAATAAATTTGATACGGACGCTTTGCCTGAAACTTTCAAGGCACTGGTGCTAAGTTATATGAAGTCCGGAAGCTATTATGGATTTGTAAAATATGAGTGAAGACGGAGTTAAAAAAGATTTTTTATTTGAAGAGTTAAAGACGCTTACCGCTCAGGTGAACGAGACCAAGGGTATTCCCGAGGAACTTGCTGACCGTTTGCGTCAAATGATCCAAAGGTTGGACAGAATGGCTAACCTGGGGCACTACGCGACCGAATATGACACATTGGCGAGGTATATCGGCATTGTTACATCTATTCCCTGGGACGCAAAAACTGAAGATAGGTTGGACCTTGCTATTACGAAACAGACTCTGGACAGTCACCACTATGGTTTGGATTATGTTAAAGAGAGAATCCTAGAGTATATGTCTTCGCTCATTCTTTTAAAGCAAAGACAGAAAGATGCTCTGGGCAGGGCGCCAATTCTTTTAATGGTCGGTTTGCAGGGTGTCGGTAAAACGACTCTTGCAATTTCAATAGCCGAGGCTATGAAGAGGAAGTTTGTAAGGATCGCTATGGGAGGAATTGGTTCTACTCTGGAAATAAGAGGAAGGAGCAAAGCATTCCCTGAATCGGAACCCGGTTTGGTGATAAAAGCACTTATCAGCTCGGGCGTTAAAAATCCCGTTATTCTTTTGGATGAGATAGAAAAATCAAGTGGTGAGTCAGGATTGCAGTCAGACATTATGGCCGTACTACTTGAAATACTCGATCCTGCACAAAATATAGCTTTCCGTGATCATTACATTGATTTTCCTGTGGATCTTTCGGACGTAATGTTTATTTGTTCCGCAAATAATCTCGGCCCTCTTTCAACGGCATTGTTGGACAGGATGGAAATTATTAAAATGCCTTCGTATTCCGACACCGAGAAAATGGTTATTGCCAGGGACTACGTATTTCCCAAGGTCATCGAAAATTCAGGCTTAAAACCGGAAGAGTTGGAAATAGATCCGAACCTTTGGCCCGGAATAATAAGACCGTTCGGTTATGACTCGGGAATCAGAAGCCTTACGCGAACGCTTGAGTCCATTTGCAGAAAAGTTGCTAAAGAAATTGTTGAGGGAAAATCAGAGAAAGTTTTTATAAACGCCGATAATTTAAAATACTATCTCCCCAAATAATATGAACAAAGAAGAAATGATGGAAAAGGTCGCCGCGGCTGTAAAAGCCTGTAAAAAATGCCGCTTACACTCGGGTGCCTTAAATGCCGTTCCCGGCGAAGGAAATATAAGGAGCGAGATTGTTTTTATCGGTGAAGCTCCCGGGCGCACCGAAGACGAGACCGGAAGGCCTTTTGTGGGAAGGGCGGGAAAGCTATTGGAGCAGTCACTCGGAGACATCGGGCTGTCCCGGAAAGATGTTTGGATAGGTAATATTGTCAAACACCGGCCTCCCGAGAACCGTGACCCTCTTCCTGATGAAATAGCAGCGTGTGAAAAATTCCTGGCTTACCAGCTTAGGATAATTTCACCGTTGCTGGTTGTCCCACTCGGAAGATTTGCAATGAATTACTTTCACCCGGAAGGAAGAATATCTTACGACAGAGGTACGTTATTGCGTACAAAAAACTTTAATGTTTATCCGGTTTACCACCCCGCAGCAGCTCTAAGGAATCCGGAGATGATGCGCGGATTTGTAGAAGATTTTAAGAGGATCCCACAAATATTAGATTTAATTAAAAAAGGAGATAAAGACATTCCCGTTCAAACGGACCAACAAATAGATGATGGACAACTTGTTCTGGGTTTGTAAACTTATCATATGGATCAACAATACGTAAATTCAATTACACAAGAGGAAAAGGGAGCGGCTAAGAACAAGCTTAAAATAATAACTTTGAGCGGTACCGAGTCGGTCACAAAAAACCTCACGGTTTATGAGTATGGAGATGACATTATTTTGGTGGACTGCGGAGTCGGGTTTCCCGACAGCGACCTTTATGGGGTTGACGTTGTCATACCGGATTTTACATACATACTGGAAAACTCACACAAAATACGGGGATTATTCGTCACGCATGGTCATGAGGACCATTTCGGGGCAGTACCGTTTTTGCTTAATCAGCTGGATATCCCGATATTTACCAGTAAGCTGGTGCAGGGGTTTCTGAAAGAGAGACTCAACGACAAAGGATTTAAGCATTTAGCGGAAAGAACGCGTTTCACTCTATTAGAGCCCGGTACCGGTACGGTAACGGCGGGAGTGTTTAAAGTTACGGCATTCGGTGTGAATCACTCGGTGCCCTCTACAATGGGTTTAGCAATAGACACCCCCGAAGGTGTTGTTTTGCACATGGCAGACTACAAAATAGACTGGACGCCTGTTTTGGACAAACCAATAGATTTGAACACAATCGGTAAATACGGACAGCAGGGAGTTTTGTGTTTGTTGTCTGATTGTCTAAACGTTTTAACAGAAGGTTACTCGAAAAGTGAAAGCTCGTTATCGAATACGTTCACCGATCTTTTTGAGAGTAACCCCGGAAGACAAATGTTTATCACGACCATTTCATCGAATATTTCGAGAATGAGTCAGATTATGACTGCGGCACTAAAGCACGGAAGAAAAGTTGTTTTAAGCGGACGTTCTATTGAACAGAGCGTAAAAGTGGCAAGGGGGTTGGGAGTAATAAAATTTCACGACGATCTTTTTGTTGACGAAAAAGAAGCGGGAAGACTTCCGCAGGGCGATGTTGTTTACATTATCGCCGGTTGTTACGGACAACCCGGCTCTTCATTGGGCAGACTTAGCAGAGGTGAGCACAAAGAAATAGTATTGGAAAAAGATCCGATCGTAATCTTTTCAGCCGACCCGAATCCTCCGGGAGTTGATGTGGCGGTGGAAAGAGTTATGTCCGCGTTCACATTGTTCGGAGCGGAAGTTGTGTACAGCAGAATACAGGACAATCTTCATGTTTCCGGTCACGGTACAAAAGGTGATTTAATGACTATCGCGTCTGTTGTTAAACCGAAGTTCTTTATACCGATCGGCGGAACTATTACGAGAATGCGCGCTTACACTAACATGTTAGGTGAGCTGGGTGTATCCAAAGACAGAGTATTCGAATGTTTGGAGGGTGACACCGTAGAATTTTCTTCAGGCAGGGCCAGAAAATCAGGAAGACTGGCGACCGTTCCCGTTTACATAGATACTGCGGGATCGGGGAGTACGATCAATCCTGTTGTTATAAAGGACAGGGATCAGTTATCTTCCGACGGGGTTTTTGTGGTTGTAATCCCGTCTAAAGACGGCAATCTCCTGAAAGATAATGTGGAAGTTGTAACACGCGGATTCATCTACGTTAAAGCCTCCCAGGAATTAATGGATAAGTCCAGGAAGTTTGTGACCAAAACACTGGAAAAGATGTCCGAAAAACAACTGGAGTGGCCGGCCAAGAAGAAAAGGATTGAGAGCGAAATTCAGGACTTTCTCTATAAGGAAACAAGAAGTTCGCCGCTGGTTATTGTCCACGCGTTAAATGTATAAGAACGTTTTACCCGAACTGACGGTATAACCTCTTTTTTTGGTTGCGTAACTTTGGTTGTCGTAATGATATAATTGAGCCAATGCCTAGAGGAAGAAAAAGGAAATTTAAGCTCAACTTCAGTGTAAAGCCCGACACTATAAGGTCGGTAATAGCACTTGTGCTGGTGACAGCCGGTCTCCTCAGCCTCATAGCCTTTTTTGCACCATCTTACAGCGTAAACGCCAAAATAAAGGGTTTTATGACGGGCATGTTCGGTAAACCGTCTATAATACTTCCTTTTTTGCTCATAATCTCGGGAACTTTATTCATTCAAAAATTAAAAGTAAAAATAAAAGAGCCAAGGATTGCGGCGGGACTGCTTCTGGCTCTCTTGGGTTTATCCGGACTTTTTCATGTTTTTGTGAACAGTGACGAAGCTTTGGAAGCTGCACGAAATGGGTTGGGCGGAGGAATGGTCGGATATAAGATCAGTTCATTCTTGGCAGCAGGGGTGAGTATTTACGGTGCCGGAGTTCTCCTCGTCCTTTCTGTTTTAATTTCGGCAATTTTACTTTTCGACGTGTCACTGGACCAGGTGTTTGGATTTGTTTCAGAGAAAAAAGATCTCATCAAATTACCTTTTAAAGGTATGTGGCCGTTTAATAAAGAGGAAGCCGGGGAATTTGAGGAAGCCGGGGAAGATGAATTTAATATTGAAGACGGTGAGGGACACGAGCCTGCTCTGGTTTCAGTACCTGGAGATGATTTTGAAGAAACTCCGGAGTTTGAAATAATTCCTTCACAATATGAACCGCAAAAAGTTCCTATAATAATTCCGGAAGGGGCGACTTCTACAATCGCCACCATATCCCCTACGAATTTTTTGTCGGCACCTCCTAATAAAATCTGGGTGGAACCTCCTCTTGATTTATTGATAGAGCCGGTCGCCGAATCCAGAGACCTTTCTGAGTCCAAAGCAAACGAAAAGAAAATAGTAGATACTTTAAAATCATTCGGAATAGACGTGGAAGTGGCGAACACAAAAGTAGGACCTTCCGTTACCCGGTATGCTTTAAAAACCAAGTCGGTGACAAAAGTTTCTAAAATCGCTTCTTTACATGAAAATTTGGCCCTCGCCCTCGCATCTCCCAACGGGTCGGTGAGAGTAGAAGCTCCTATACCGGGTACGTCAGAGATAGGAATTGAAGTTCCCAATACAGTGAGATCGGTAGTTAATTTTAAATCGATAATTACTTCGGATGCTATGAAGGCTATGAAAACTAAGCTTGCCGTAGGATTGGGTAAGGACGTCGCGGGAAAAACATATGTTTACGACATCGGTAAGATGCCTCATATGTTAATCGCCGGTGCTACAAACTCAGGAAAATCCATATTCATCCACAACATTTTATTTTCGGTATTATTCCGGGCTTCTCCCCAGGAAGTGAAGTTTATTCTGGTAGACCCGAAAAGAAATGAGCTGATTCATTATCAGGACATCCCGCATCTTATTACCCCCGTAGTTGTGGATATGGAAAAGACTCCCGCTGTATTTAAGTGGGCGGTTACGGAAATGGAAAGACGTCTGAAATTATTCGAGCAGGCCAGAGTTAGAAATCTTGATGCCTACAACGAGAATTCCGGATTTCAGGCCTTGCCCTACATTGTGATAGTCGTCGACGAATTTGCGGAGGTTATGATGCAGGACACTAACTCAGTAGAAAAAGCGGTAGTAAGACTTGCACAGATGGCAAGATCGACAGGTATCCACCTTATTCTTGCCGTTCAACGACCTTCCATAAACATTATTACAGGAATTATCAAAGCAAATATTCCTACACGCGTGGCATTTAGTGTGTCGAGTCAGGTAGACTCAAGAGTTATTATCGACCAGCCCGGAGCAGAAAAGCTTCTTACAAGAGGAGATATGCTTTTTGTTCCGCCCGATGCTCAGAAACCCATACGTTTGCAGGGTGCTTACATTGACGCGAAAGAAATTGACAGGTTGGTCAACTATCTTAAGACACAGGGAGTTGAGCCCGATTACATCGAAGATGTGCTCAGCATGGCAATGGAGAAGGACGGAAGGGCAAATTCCAGTTCCTGGGGTGACGATGTCGACCCGTTGTTCGACGAAGCAGTAGATATTGTAAGTTCGATGGGCAAAGCTTCCGCCTCACTATTGCAGAGAAAGCTTTCAATAGGATTCTCGCGTGCCGCCAGAATAATAGATGAGATGGAGAACAAAGGAATAGTCGGTCCCGCTGCAGGTGGAAGCAGAGCGAGGGAATTGTTGATGGGTGGAAGTTCTTCCTACTCAGAAGAATTGGACGAACTGGTCTCCTAAAAATCTGGTAGAATAATCCATTATGGGAAACAAAAAGTCATCGAAACTAAGAAAAAAAGAAAGACGTTTAGCAGAGGTCTCCCGTGCACAGAACGTACGGATGAACGTTGCACCGTCCAAGGCAAGTGCTGTAACTATTGAAGATAAAAATGATAAATTCGCGGGCAAGTCAGGTTATCACGAACTTCCGGAAGCTGAGATCAAAAAAGATATGATAAAAAACGTGGCATTTCTTGTGTTTGCAATTGCCGTTATTGCCGGAATAAAAATCTCAGGATGGAGTCTTTGATTTAAAGTCTTATTTCTGCGTCAATAAATTCTCCTAGTCCGCCGTCAAGCACATACTCAGGATTTGTTGACTCAACATCCGTTCTTAGATCTTTCACAAGTTTGTAGGGATGAAGAACATAATTGCGGATCTGGTTTCCCCATCCGGGCATTTTGTAATCTCCCTTTGCTTTCTTTTTCTCCGCTTCTATCTTTTCTATTTCGAGCTTATAAAGTTTGGATTTAAGTATTTTTAACGCTTTTTCCCTGTTTTTCCCTTGGAATCTTTCCTCCTGGCATTCGACAATTATTCCCGTAGGTTTGTGTTTCAGACGTACTGCAGTAGATACTTTATTAACATTCTGTCCGCCGCTCCCGCCTGACCTGAAAAAATCCCACTCGACGTCTTCTTCTTTTAGTTCTATATCTTCAACGTCTTCATTTATAAGTGGAATAACTTCTACCAGAGCGAAAGAGGTTTGCCTGAGGCTGTCGGCATTAAAAGGAGATTGCCTGACAAGGCGGTGGACACCTGATTCGTTTTTGAGAAATCCGTACGCAAACCTTCCGGCTATTTCAACGGTGCCCGTTTTTATTCCGGCTTCGTCGCCGGGGATAGAGTGAACTTCATGCCACTCCCACTCGTTCTGTTCGGCGTAACGTTTATACATTCTGAATAATGTTGCAGCCCAATCCATTGCTTCGGTTCCGCCCTGGCCGGAATGAACGGTAATTATTGCGTCGTTCGAGTCGTGCTTGTCCTTAAAGAAGGTTTTAAGTTCGAGGCGGTGAAGTTCACGCTCAAAATTTTCGTTGTCACCTTCTTCGGCGATGAGTTCAAGCATTTCGTAATCTTCGATATCTTTTTTTAATGCGGAGAGGTCTTTTGAAACTGCAGTGCCTTCTTCCCAATTTTTCCAGGTATCTTCTTCAGCCACCCTCTCTTCAAGGACTTTAATCTTGGTCCGTTTTTCGTCTATAAACAGGCCTTTTTTAAGTTGTTCGAGTCTTTCACGAAGAATGTCCTGCATAACTATGAGATTATACCACCGGCGTTGCTCATTCCATTGCCTCTGTTCCGATAAGAAGCTGGTCGCCTGCGTTGAATTCTTTTTTGAGCATTTTGGTGGCTATGTAAGTCTCAACAGTGTCTTCGATAAGGCGGGCGAGAGGTCGGGCTCCCCACTCGGGAGAGTAGCCCTTTACCGAAAGAACGTCGACCAGTTCCGGCTTAAATTTAACGTGGATACCTTTTTCCTCTGAAAGTGCTTTCACTTTATCCAACATCAGCAAAGTGATCTCTCTTACATTTTGTTCGGTGAGGGGGTTAAAGACGATTATTCCTGAAAATCTGTTCAGAAATTCCGGCGCGAATTTTTCCCTGACATCCGCCAACGCGCGTTCTCTCATTTTTTGCAATGTCCCGTGCTCTGAGAAAACCTGTTGTATTGATTTTGTTCCTACATTGCTCGTGGCAATTATTATTGTGTTTGTGAAATCGATTTTCATTCCGGAATTATCGGTAAGCTTTCCCTCGTCAAGAACCTGCAAAAAGGTGAGAAGTATGTTCGGGTGCGCTTTTTCTATTTCGTCGAGAAGAATTAAGGCAAAGGGTTTTGACCTCACCATTTCCGTGAGTAGTCCCTTGCTGCTTCCGTTCACATCGCCTAGAAGCCGGTTCATGCTATCTAGTTGCTGGTACTCGCTCATATCTAGCCTGATCATATTTACCGCACTTCCGAAATAATGTTCGGCCAGGGCTTTCGCGGTTTGAGTTTTTCCTATGCCCGTCGTCCCTACAAAAAGGAAGCTCGCAATCGGTTTATTTTGATCGCGTATGCCTGCCCTCGCACGCCTGAGCGCAGTAGATATTTGTTTCACAGCCTCGTCCTGTCCGATGACCATTTTTTTCATCGTGTCCTCTATAGAAAGAAGTTTTTGGGCTTCATCCTGGGTCACGGTTTCGACGGGGATCTTTGTCATCTCGGCTATCGTGGCAGCAATGTGGGGTGATGCTAAAATACTCGAACTGCCCCCTACTTTTGTTGAAGTTCTGTTCAAAATATCTATAGCTTTATCGGGAAGGACACGTTCGTGCATCAGTTTTTCCGAAAGCTCGACGGTTCTAACAAGCGCCGGGTATGTCACCAAAATATTTTTTTGAATTTCGAGTTTGTCAGCTTTATTCTCAAGAATTTTTACCGTGACATCTTTGGGAAGTTCGTCGATTTGCACTAAATGAAATAAGCGGGAGAAGGCTCCGTTCGGTTCAATATATTTTCTGAAATTTGAAACGGTCGTAGCTCCGAGGAATTTTATCTTGTCGCTTGAAAGGTGGGGTTCCAGCATTGTGTAAATCTTAGAAGTCTCGGCACTCGAGTCTCCGGCACCGGCCACCAAATTATGTATCTCGTCGATGAAAAGGATAATGTCTCCGGAACCTCTTACTTCGTCCATAACTTTTTTAAGATTTTCAGCAATCATTCCCGGTGATGTTGCACCCGATAACAAACTTCCTATGTCCAGACCGACAAGCCTGTGGTTACTTAAGGATTTATATTCGTTACTTTCCATGATGGCCTGCGCAATTCCCAGCACCAGCGTGGTTTTTCCGCTTCCGGGTTCCCCTATAACAAGAACGTTTTCTTTAGAGCCGCTAAGTATCTGGGCGACTTTTTTAACATCTTCTTCCCTGCCCAGAATTTTTTTGTATTTTCCCAAAGATATTTCCCGCGTGTAATCGCGTGATACTGCATCAAGATTCGGAGTCACTCTTCCGAGCATTCCTTTTCCGAACCCGCCGGTAAACATAAGTTCGTAATCTTCCTGCCATAAAAAGATTCTATCTCTCGCGTTTCTTTTGTCGCTTTCCCACTCAATGCTTCCGATAACATTTTTTATTGACGTGTTTAGTGAAGATAGAATGATGTCGATTTTTGGAATGTTATTGAGAAGGGTCAGGAGCAGGTGCTCGGTTTCGATATATTTGGATTTGAACCTCAAGGCATCGGCAAAAGCGCCGTGCCCCAGTGCTGTAATTTGTATGGAGGGCGCCGATCTTAATCTTTCGAACAGAAGACCGGTGTTAATTTCCGAACGTCTGAATATTTTTTCGGAGGAAGGAAGGTCGAAAAGCCATTTCATGCCCGAACTTTGGTCGGCCTCCAGTTTCTCCAGAGCTGTCAGCACATTATTTCTGCAACTCTCCTCGAAATTTTCCTTTGTATTTTTTGATATCCGAACGCGGGGAATGTCTCTGTTTCTCAAGAGGTACAAAAGATAGAGTGCAAGTATATAGGCCAAAGCATAAGCGGGTCCCCCGAACTTATAAACAAAAGCCGGGGCCATGTACCAGGCCACAGGGAAAAGCGCACAGACCGGTATGAGGAGCAGGAAGAACACGAGTCCCGAAATTAGCCATGCAATCCTTATTGGAACACCTATAAGTCTTCCAACGATGGAGTAGTCGCCGAAAAGTGGTACAAATAACAGCCTTAGGTTTGTCGTGAAAGAAATCTGATTATTCGTAAGGACGAGCATCCGCGAAGATATCTTAAGGATTCTTCTTGGGGCTTTTAAGAGCCACCATATTATAAATTCGTGGGGGAGCCTGGGCAGAGACTTCATACCATAAGGATATCAGAGTTCAGGCGTGTTTTGTATATGAATCCTGTGTATGAGGAGTCCGAACGTAAACCCCAACAGCCAGTAAAGTACGGGAACGTTTTTTTGGTTAACTACGTGTCCCGCAGGGATTACAAATATAACTTTTCCCATCAGTTCTTGCTCCGAAACCGGAAAAGCATCGCTGTGCTCATTGTTGTCTCCTTTTGTTGAAAAATATGCTCCTTCGGGCGTTCTTTGAATTTCGGTCACGCGGTGTGTAACCACGACACTGTTTTGTTTAAAAGAGATAATATCCCCGTTTTTTATTTTGCGGACAGGTACTGTTACGACAACATCACCGTTTCCGATAGCCGGTATCATAGATCCTGTTAAAACATAAAACAGGGAGACCCCGGACAATTTTGCTGCCCCTACAAGCAAACTTATAAAAATTATTGTGTAATACCTGTCCACAAATACTTTCAGAAACCGCAGCAACAAGGGAATTTTATAGTTGTGCGGATTCAAACTCGAAATCAAACAAAGCAGATTTTCCCTGTTTTGTAGCACTCAAATTATCTGTTGAGAACCTAAGGATTAACGCCCTGACCTGCCCCGGATAAATTTGACCCACGCCCAACCCCTCTGTTTTCCACTTTACTATAGTTTTTTTACCCAAGGTCATTCCTACCTCGCCAGGATCAAGAACTCCATTGACGTTGGCGTCACCCCACTCAAAGATTTCAACGCTAATATCTGATCTTAGCTCGGCGGGGTCGTTCGCGGTTTCGTAATATGCGTGTGACGCAATGTTGATTCCTGAAGTTCCGTTGTTGATCAGTTTAATAGGGTAGTCCGATGACCATGTTTGCCCGATATTTCCGAACGTCGGCCCCGGAAGCTCATCTACCAGATTTGTAGGGTCAGTTCCCATGGGTAGATCGTTCAGGAATCTTAAATCTGCACTTCCGACAGAAAATGTCGAACCAAGCACCTTGGCTTTATCTGTGAACGCGGCGAATGTTATTCCTGCAGCCAGACTGACTAATATTCCTAGCCCCGCCAGGTAAGACAACGATTTTTTGTTGATTTTCAATTTTTCTCACCCCCTCCCAACAAATTTTGTGCCCGCATACTGGAAAATGAACTGTCACACACGATGAGGTGATCGGTAAAACCAATACCTACAATCTTGCACGCATCTTCTAATCTCTTGGTTACTTTTATGTCTTCCGAGCTTGGGTACGGTTCTCCCGAGGGGTGGTTGTGGACCAGTATGATTGAGACAGCGTTGTTCATTACCGCGGCCTTTATAATCTCCCTCGGATGTATCAGAGTTTCATTGACCGTTCCGATAGAAATCAAACTTTTGTTTATTACTGTATTCCTCGCATTGAGAGTGATTAAGTAGAGATGCTCAGTTTCTTTTCCTGATAAACTGGCTTTAATGTATTCGTAGGCGTCCCCCGGAGCTGATATTCTGACGATTTCCTTACTTTTACTGTTATATCTTGCGGCCAATTCTCTAACTGCAGCAAGTTTTACTGCTTTGACTTTTCCCAGGTTTTTGTAGCCGGTCAATTTTTGTAATGGTAGATTTAACAGTTCGGTAAGCGTGCCGGCTTCCTTTATTAGAGTTTGAGATAATTCCAAAACGGATTGTCCTTTTCCACCGCTCGACAAAATCAGGGCAATAAGCTCGGCGTCTGAAACCGTGCCGGAGCCCGATGTTAAGAGTTTTTCACGCGGCCTGTCTTCTTCCGGGAGAGATGAGATTTTCATAATACATAATCTAGGTTATTGCAATGTACATTACAATATGTTAAATTCTACCCACACTATATATGTCCATAATTGGTGAAAAGATAAGAGATATAAGAAACGAGTTTAAATTGTCACAGTATAGATTTGGAAAAAAGATCGGTGTTTCCGGAAAGACGGTTTCTGCTTATGAAACCGGACGAGCTGTTCCTCCAGAAAAAATAATCAACGAGATTTCAGAAGTTTTTTCAACCCCCATACTTTATATGAATAAAATTGAGAAGTGTAAATTACGGGATCAGATAATCTCGGTAAAAAACTTTGTAGAAAACCTTGAAAAAGTATTGGCTGAGAATTAACGCTTTGAATACTGAGAGGCTTTTCTTGCCTTGTGTAAGTTAGGTTTCTTTCTTTCGACCATTCTTGAATCTCTGGTTAAAAGACCCTGTTTATGAAGCATTACTGAGTATTCTTCATTCATCAGTGACAGCGCTGCGGAAATACCGTGTGCTACTGCACCCAGCTGAGAAGACTTACCGGATCCTGCTACCTTGATGCTGGCTTTGAATTTAGCTTTAGGATGGGAGACTCCGAGTATGTGAAAAGGTCTCGTCCAGGCTATCTGCTCTTTTTCTGAAGGAAAGTATTCGTTTATATCCATGCCGTTTACAGTTATATCGCCTTTTTCATCCCACATAAAAACTCTGGCGACGGCGGTTTTTCTTCTACCGGTGCCGGAGAAGAATTTAGGTTCTATTTTTGCTCTTTCTTGTACTTTTTCTTTTGCCATAATATCTCTTATTTAGTTACAGACTCCTGAGCTTTGTGGGGATGCTCGGGGCCTGCATATACGTGTAAATTTGTTAATCTTTCGCTTCGTAGTTTATTTTTTGGAAGCATTCCCGTTATAGCGGATACGAGTATTCTTGTAGGATTATTTTCGAGTATCTTTTCAATCTTTTCTTCTCTTAGACCTTTGGGGAATCCCGTGTGGTGAATGTATACCTTCTTTTTCATTTTGTTACCGGTCAAAGCTATTTTTTCAGCGTTGATAACTACAACAACTCCGCCTGTATTCTGGTTAGGTGAGTACTCAGGATTGTTTTTACCGATGAGTATTTTTGCAATATCGGCTGCCAACATTCCCAACACTTTGTTTGTAGCGTCGTAGAAGTACCATTTTCTGTTTTGTGTTTTTTTAGCGGCTGTGGTTTTATTTATCATTTTTCTTTTCTTTCTTTACTACTTTTTTGCTTACAGTCTTTTTCTTTTCGTCTTTAGGTGCCTCTTCTTTTCTTTCCGCGGGCAAGAGCTCAATCCTTGCGGTGTTGGCGTTGTCCCCGTCTCTGTTTCCGGTTTTTATTATTCTTGTATAGCCCCCGGCTCTTTTCTCGAAGCGTCCTGCCAGGTTATCCATAAGTTTTTTTATAGCTTCTTCGTTGCCGATGACTTTTCTAAGCTCTTTTACAGTGTTGAACACAACTATCTTGTCAGCTGAGGAAAAACCTTTTTTTGCTTTTGTGATAACTTTTTCTACAAAAGGTTTAACAAACTTGGCTTTTTCAAGCGTGGTGTCCATTTTTTCGTGAATTATGAGACTGATGGCAAGGTTCTTTTCTAGCGATCCTCTGTGTCCTGCGGGTCTTCCCATTTTTTTCTTTGCTACTCTGTGTCTCATATCTTATAATCTCCTGCTTATCTAAGACCTTCCTTCTTTAGAAGTTTCTTAATCTCTTCCAATGATTTTTCTCCGAGATTTTTGATGTCGGCTATCTCATCGTCTGATTTCTTTGCCAGCTGTTTCAGAGTGTCTATTCCGTGCTTCTTAAGAGCATTGATAGTTCTTGTCTGCAAGGGAAGTTCATCTACGGCGACGTCTTCTACATCGACTACAGCTGAATCTTCTTCTTCGGGTTCGACGGTCTTGTCTGTTTCAAGTTCCCACTGCTCGAAAGATTCATAGTATCCTTTGAGAATAGCTGACGCTTTAACAAGTGCCTGCTTGGGAGAGACACTTCCGTCGGTCTCGACCGTTATAAGTAACTTGTCGAGATCTGTTTTGTCTCCGAATCTTGTAGGTTCTACTTCGTAGGTTACGTTCAGAACAGGTGAGAACAGGGCATCAAGAATGATAACCCCGACTTTAGGGGTTTGTCTTTCTTCCATAGGGGAATATCCGACGCCGGGTTCTACAATAAGTTCGATATTCAACTCACTCTTGGAATCTGCCAGTGTAGCGATGTGAAGATCTTTGTTCATTACTTCCAGGTCTGAGGGTATTTCCAGGTCTTTTGCTGTTACCACGCCCGCACCTTTTTTCTTAAGAGTAGCTACGACAGGATTATTTGTGTGTATTTTAAATCTCAGCTTTTTTACGTTCAAAGTAAGCTGAACTACATCCTCTTTAACACCCGGGATGGTAGTAAATTGGTGGGAAGCTCCGCCGATTTTTACCTGTGTAACGGCGGCCCCTTCTATTTCTGTTAACAATACGCGTCTTAACGCATTTCCGAGCGTATGTCCGAACCCTGTAGGAAGAGGTTCAACGGAATAAGTGCTTATCTCGTTGCTTTCCTTTATCGGGTTTATTTTTAAATTTTCTTTAGTGACTATCATCATTTCCTCCTTTAAAAATTACCTGGAATAAAATTCAATAATTGACTGCACATCTACTTTTTCCTGAGTGTCTTCCGCCAGGGGAAGTCTCGAATATATGACCTGCCTTTCTTTAATATTCGCCTCAAGCCATTCAGGAAGTACAATGCCCTCTCTTAAATGTATTTTTTCAAAACTGACGGGTTTTATAACGTCGCCGATTTTCATCGTCCGTGAAGGTATATTCTCTTCTTTATCGTTGACGTTAAATAAACCTCTTCTTATAAACTGTCTGGCCTGTGCTCTCGAAGTTGCAAATCCGCTTCTGTAGACCATATTATCCAGTCTTGACTCCAAAAGCTGCATTAAAATTTCACCCGAAACTCCTTTTGAGGCTAAAGCCTTATTAACGTAGTTCTTGAACTGTTTTTCCAAGATTCCGTAAATTCTTTTGGCTTTCTGCTTTTCTCTTAATTGCTTACCGTACTCTGAGACGGATTTTCTTCTGGTTCCGTGCTGTCCGGGAGCCTGAGCTTTTTTCGCGATGGCACACTTATCCGACTCGCATCTTGAACCCTTGAGGTAAAGCTTTACGCCTTCTCTTCTGCAAAGTCTGCATTTTGCTCCGGTGTATCTTGCCATATTCTTAGACCCTCCTCTTTTTCTGCGGTCTGCATCCGTTGTGGGGGATGGGTGTGAGATCGGAAATTGACACGACGTTAAGCCCGACGGTCTTTAGCGCCTTAATAGATGAGATTCTTCCTAATCCTGCTCCTTTTAAGAAGACCGACACGTCCCTGACGCCTGCTTTTTGAGCGGCGGATCCGGCAGTTTCGGCTGCTTTCGTGGATGCATAGGGAGTAGATTTTCTCGAACCTTTGAAGCCTGCGCTTCCTGAACTGGCGGTGAATAAGGTGTTACCCTCAGAGTCGGTTACGGTAATGATGGTGTTATTCATACCTGCCGTGATATAAACTCTTCCTGTCGGAGTTATTATTTTTTCTTTCTTTTTTCCTTTGTTTGATTTTTGAGCCATATGCTATTTCTTCGCTAATTTCTTTTTCTGACCGCCTACGGTCTTTCTTTTACCTTTTCTCGTACGGGAATTAGTTCTTGTGCGTTGTCCCCTTACGGGAAGTCCTGCTAAGTGTCTAAGTCCTCTGTATGCTTTTACTTCCTGCAGACGTCTGATGTTCTGGTTGACCAGTCTTTTCAATTCTCCCTCGACATGAAGTTCCATGGCGGCTATCGCAGAGTTTATCTTTGCAACATCTTCGTCAGTTAGATTTTTAGCCCTTGTGTCAGGATTAATGCCTGATTTTTCCAGTACTTTCTTCGAGATAGTAGGACCAATACCGTAGATGTATCTTAAAGATGCTTCTATTCTTTTTTCTCCCGGTATGTCTACACCTTTTATTCTTGGCATAATTTAGCCTTGTCTTTGCTTATGTTTCGGGTTTCTCTTACAAATAACCCTAACTACTCCGCTTCTTATAATAATTTTGCAATCTTTACAGATTGGCTTTACAGATGATCTGACTTTCATATTTCAAAAATTCTTTCTTATTGAGTTACTTTAGCCTATAAATGATTCTACCTCTTGTCAGATCGTGCGGGGAGAACTCGATTCTAACTTTATCTCCCGGTAAAACCCTAATGTGGGCTTTCCTCATTTTTCCCGAAATGACAGCCAAAGCGTTGGTCTCGTCTTCAAATTCTATCCTGAACATCCCTCCCATATGGGTTTCTGTTATTTTTCCGTCTTTTGTTATTACTTCTTTTGTGCTCATTTAGCTTTCTGACTCAACGAACGCGCTTGATTGTAACAGAAGCGTTACCATAGGTCAATAAACTCTCTCCGGGTATTCCCAGGGAGTTTTTGTCGGTCCCAATATTGTGATATTGAGGTTTCATTGACTTTTCCAGCGACGAAATCTATATTACCATTGTATATGTAAAAATCAACCAAAAAGGGATTTCCGATGCTGGACATTAATTTTATTAAAAACAACACAGATTTAGTTAAAAAGGCCGTTGAAGATAAACAGCTTAGTAAGACCATTTCCATAGACAAGCTGGTAGAGACCCACGACCGTTATGTAGAGCTTTTAAAGAAGGTGGAGCTGCACAGATCCTTAAGGAACAAGCTCTCCGAGAGTATATCCAAAGTAGCGGCTGAAGACAGGTCAAACCTTATTAACGAAGCTACATCGGTAAAAGCAGAGCTTAATACGTATGAGAGGGAACTCACCGAAACAAAAAATACGTTCGACCAGTTGATGCTTTGGGTCCCCAGCGTTCCCGCAGATGATGTGCCTGTGGGAGAAGACGAGAGTGGAAACAAGGTTGTCAGGGAGGAAGGCAGCGTTAAAGAACTGGCTTTCAAACCCAAAGACCATGTGGATTTGGGTGTTTCCCTGGATATTCTGGACCTTGAAAGAGGGGCTAAGATCGGAGGTTTCCGTGGTTACTTTTTAAAAAATGAGGGCGCCCAGCTTGAACAGGCGCTGTTAAGATATGCCAGTGACCTGATGCTGGCCGAGGGTTACACCATGCTAAGTGTTCCGTGGATAGTAAAACCGGAATTTTTCACCGGAACAGGGTATTTCCCGTGGGGAGAAGAGGACCACTACAGGTTGGAAGATGGTAAAGCTTTGATCGGAACGGCCGAAGTGTCTCTCACCTCCTATTACGCCGACGAAATTCTTAAGGAATCGGATCTTCCCGTGAGGCTGTTTGGATTGAGCCCGTGCTTTAGAAAAGAAATCGGTGCTTACGGCAAAGACACGAAGGGTATTTTCAGACTTCATCAATTCAGCAAAGTTGAGCAGGTAGTGCTCACGACTGCTAACGAAGAGATAACCAGAGAATGGCATGAAAAAATGTTAGGTCACGCCGAAAATGTTCTAAAAGGGTTAAATCTTCCCTATAGGGTACTTTTAATGTGCACCGGAGACATGGGTGCGGGACAGGTTAAAAAGTACGATTTAGAGACATGGTTTCCATCCCAGAGTAAATACAAGGAGACTCACTCGGATTCTTACTTCCGTGACTTCCAGGCAAGAAGATTAAATATTAAGTACAGAGATTCAACAGGGGAACTTAAGTACGTGTACACACTGAATAACACTGTCGCAGCCACTCCCCGTCTATTAGCTGCCGTAATGGAAAATTATCAAAATGAGGATGGTAGCATTACCGTACCGGAAGTTTTAAGAAAATACTTAAATTTCGATAAAATCCTGCCCAAAAAGAAAATAATTTGATAGTATGGCTTAATATATGAACATTTTTGATGGGATTCAGTTGCCTAAGATTATTTACGAAACAGACTCGAAATTCAACGGCAAAGTGCAGGTTTGGGAAGTGGGGAAAACACGCAAAATCAAGGTAGACAGGATAGATCAGTCAATCTCACACAGGTCTCCTTCCGCGGGGCGTCTGGTATGGGGGAAGGTAATAGAAGTACTCGAAGATAATGCCCCCGATTTTAAAAACATACTCCTCCTTGGTTTGGGCGGCGGCACCATGGCTCACCTTATCTCAGAAAAGTTCAATCCTCCCAATATGGTAAGCGTTGAGATAGACCCCGTGATGGTGGACATTGCCAAGAACTATTTCGACCTTGATTCGATACCAAACCACAGAGTTATTGTAGATGACGCACTGAGGGTTGTTATAGAGCCCGAGGAATTTGATCTAAAACAGGAGTCCTTTAACGTATGCATTGTCGATATTTTCCAGGGAGAGAAGTACCCGGATCTCGGAAAGTCCGGTAATTTCATTACTTCTGTAAAGAAAATGGTGAGGCCCGGCGGCCTCTTAATTTTTAACAGGATATACCTTGACCATCATCAGGATGATGTGAATATCTTTATAGAATACCTGGGTGATTTTTTGCAGAACGTGACGTGTTTGGTTGTTGCGGGTTACACAAATTCTGACAACGTGCTGATTTACGGAAAAGTTTAATTTCTGACTAATGACATTTTTTCAATCAGTTATTTTAGGAATAGTTCAGGGTTTAACCGAATTTATTCCTGTTTCTTCTTCCGGGCATCTTATTATTTTTCCTGAACTCTTCGGCTGGGAGCAGGGCGGTTTGGCTTTTGATACAACCTTGCATTTAGGTACACTGGCCGCACTCCTTGTTTATTTCTATAAAACCCTCAAAAGTATGGTTCTTTCCGTAATAAATGATGTGGGAATATTTGCATTACGTTTCACCCGATATTCTCCTGAAGGTAAACTGGTTGTCTGGTTGCTCGTTGCTACTATACCTGCCGGAGTAACCGCTTTTTTATTCGGAGATTTTCTTGAAAGTACTTTCAGAAGTATGTTGAGCGTTTCTATATTTTTGTTGTTGGGGTCAGTACTTATGCTTTTTGCTGACAGGCTTGGTAATTACGAGGATAAATCACGTCCGGCACCGCCCGTAAGTTTTAAAAAAGTAATCACCGCCGGTTTGTTTCAATGTCTCGCATTATTCCCCGGAGTTTCCAGATCGGGGGCAACTATTTCAGGCGGTCTATTTTCGGGGTTGCACAGAATTCAGGCGGCAAGAATTTCATTCCTTCTTTCGATGCCCATAATAGCTGCTGCCGGAATTTTTCAGCTTCCTGAAGCACTGGCCGAATATTCAGGCACCGGTGCGGGTATTCTGATCTCAGGTTTTCTTGCCAGCGCACTGTCCGGGTACATGGCTGTGTCTTTTCTTATGAAGTATCTAAACTCTCACGGGCTCAAAGTATTCATAGTTTACCGATTAGCGCTTTCATTATTACTTATATTTTTAACATTTTATTAATACCAGCTTAGTTAAGCGGTGATATAATCATTTTCGATATGTTTAAGTTATTTGTTGATTCAAACGAAAAACAGCTGAAAAAGATAGAGCCCTTAGTAGTTGCAATAAATTCCCACGAAAACTCTGTTAAAAAAATGTCACGGGAAGACATGCTCTCGAAGGTAGAAGAGTGGAAAAAGGAATTATCGGGGTTGGACACCGACGCCCAGAAAAAAGCTATGGAAAACATCCTCCCCGAAGCTTTCGCTTTTGTCCGTGAGGCTTCAGTAAGGACTTTGGGAAAGCGCCATTTCGACGTCCAGTTAATGGCAGGTGTGGTGCTGCACGAAGGAAAAATATCAGAGCAAAAGACAGGAGAAGGAAAAACATTAACGGCGACCCTTCCATTATTTTTAAATTCATTGACGGGACGCGGAGCTCACCTGGTAACACCCAACGATTATCTCTCCAGGCACGGCGCAGGTTGGATGGGAGACGTTTATAACTACCTCGGCGTTAACGTCGGCGTAATAATGCAAGAAAGAGCGTTTATTTACGACGGAAGCTTTGAAGGCACTGAGTTTGACGATATCTACGCGGTGCATCTTAGGGAGGTATCGAGGCAGGAAGCTTATAAGTGCGGAATTGTATACGGGACAAACCACGAGTTTGGTTTCGACTATCTTAGGGACAACATGGTGCGTTCGTTAGGCTCTATGGTACAGACAAATCTCAACGGAGAATTCGGAGTTCATAATTTTGCTATCGTTGACGAGGTCGACTCCATATTAATTGACGTTGCAAGAACGCCTTTGATAATTTCAGCAGCCGACGCCAAGCCTTCTTCAAGATATTTTGATGCAGACCGTATAGTGAAAACTTTGGCAAAAAATTCCGATTATGAAGTGGAAGAAAAATACAAAAATGTTACATTGACTGACCTCGGAATAAGACGTGTAGAAAGACTTTTGGGAGTTAACAACTTATACGAGCAGGACTTCGAAATGGTGCACCTGATGGAAGAAGCTCTTACCGCCCACGCGCTTTATGAGAAAGACCGTGATTATGTTGTGAAAGACGGAAAAGTCACTATTGTTGATCAGTTCACCGGAAGATTACTCCCAAACAACAGGTTTTCTCACGGACTCCACCAGGCTATAGAAGCAAAAGAAGGCGTGGAGATACAGCAGGAATCTAAAACCCTGGCTGAAATTTCCTACCAAAATTACTTCAGAATGTACAAAAAACTCGCCGGTATGACGGGTACTGCCGCAACCGAGGCCGAGGAATTTTATAAAATATATAAACTCGATGTAGTTGTTATTCCGACAAATAAAACTAACACAAGAAAAGATCAGAACGATGTAGTTTACAAAACAGAAAGCGCCAAATTTAAAGCAGTAGCCGATGACATCGTTGAAAGGCACGCCAAAGGCCAGCCTGTTTTGGTCGGTACTACTTCGGTAGAAAAAAGTGAACAACTGCACGAACTTCTTTCGAGGAGAAAAGTCCCGCACGAAATTTTGAATGCAAAAAACCACGAACGGGAAGCTTTGATAATCGCCCAGGCAGGAAGAAAAGGCGGAGTGACTATTTCAACTAATATGGCCGGTAGGGGTGTCGACATCGTTTTAGGCGGCGATCCTCCTGTCGAAAACGAACAAAAAGAAGTGATTGATGCTGGAGGTTTATACGTTATTGGAACCGAAAGACATGACTCAAGAAGAATTGATAACCAACTGAGAGGACGTTCAGGAAGACAAGGAGATCCCGGTGAGACCAGATTTTTTGTTTCACTTCAGGACGACCTGATGAGAATTTTCGGTGGCGAGCAGGTAAGCAGAATGATGGACAGGTTCGGTATCGATGAAACAGTTCCTTTGGAAGCGGGGCTGGTTACCAGATCTATAGAGAACGCCCAAAAAAGAGTCGAAGGATTTAACTTCGACCGCAGAAAACAAGTTGTCGAAATGGACGACGTCATAAATGTACACCGCGAAGTCATTTATTCTTTGAGAAGAAGAATATTGGAACTGGAATCGGGTCAAACGGAACACAAAGATTGGTTGATGCAGAAACTGGCCGCGTCTTCTGTATTTAGCGAAGAACTTTGGGAAGAGAAAGAAAAAGAATTTGGCGTGGACACCTGGCTTGATATTGTCTCCGACTGGAGTCTTCCTGTCATTGATAATTTCTGGATGGACCACCTTGTAGACATGGATCAGGTAAGGGACGGAATCGGCCTGAGAGGTTATGCTCAGAGAGATCCTATGGTGGAGTACAAGAAAGAAGGACACGAAAGATTTGAGATTTTACTGGGACGCATTTACTCTTTTGTCGGAGAAAGATTAAGTAAAGCAAGTAAGGATACTGTAATCAGGTCGTCTTCAGCTGAGGAGGCTATGCTATCCCGTTTGAATTATCAGCACGGTGAACTGGAAACAGGAGTTTCTGAAGAAGCAGCTGCCACCAAGGCACCCAGGGTAGTAGATCAGATGGGGAGGGTTCTTAAAGTGGAGCAGATATTGTCGGGTAAAGTTAAAGTCGGAAGAAACGACCCGTGCCCCTGCGGAAGCGGAAAGAAATACAAGAATTGTCACGGGAGATGACAATTCTTACGTCCTCCGGACTAAACACTATTATGGAAAGTGATCTTTCTAAACCCGAATTGTTTGCCGGCAGGATAAAAGATATTTTCGGCGGAAAGGCCGGAGATGTTTTGGAAGCCATCTCGCACCCCCGTTACGAAACCTTCAGGCTCAATTTAAATAAGTCCGGTGTTAAAGAGGTGTTGAGAAAGTTGAGGGGGCTCGGGTTTGAAATCAGGGAAGGTGTGTTACCCGGCTCGTACGTTAATTTGTCTTCTCTTAACGGTTCTAGAATTTCTCAAACTGAATTTTTTAAAAATGGAATTGTTTACGTTCAGGGGTTAAGCAGTATGTTGGACGTGGTAGTTTTGGATCCTAAACCGGACGAAAAGATTTTAGATCTTTGCGCCAGTCCCGGCAGTAAAACTTCGTATATTGCGTCAATGACGGGTGTCCCAGGAAATATTTATGCTGTGGAAAATAATTCGGCGCGTTTCTTTTCGCTGAAAAAGAATCTGGCACTTCAGGGTTTTGATGGTGTTGTAACGGTCAAGTCTAACGCGGTGGGTTTAATCAACAGATATCCGGAGTTCCGTGAGTTTTTCGATAAGATATTGGTCGACGTACCCTGCTCGAATGAAGGTAACGTGAGATTTGTAGACAAGGATCCGCTTAAATTCTGGAATCCTAAACTTCCGAAGAAAATATCAATGCTTCAAAAGAAAATTCTCGCATCCGGTTACAATATGCTAAAGCCCGGAGGTTTTATGGTCTATTCCACATGCACTTATTCTTTTGAGGAGAACGAAGCGGTTATAAATTGGGTGCTTAAGAAATTTACGGATCTTGAGGCCGTCGAGGTAACGCTGCCGTTTAAAGAGTTGTCTCACGTTAGGGGGATTACAGAACACCGGGGTGAAAAAGTTGATTCAAGGATTTCCGGTGCTTTGAGAATTTTGCCGGGTAATTATTTTGACGGGTTCTTTATTTCGCTTTTGCAGCGACAGTCTGTTCAAGAACATTGAGCGCGTTTATCGCGTTTGCGTCCCCCGGATTAAGTTCGAGGGTTTTTAACCAATAAACTCTCGCGGCACCGTAATCTTCTTTGAAGAAAGCAATGACCCCCAGCTTATAAGTTGCGCCGTATAACCTCGGGTTCATCTGATAGGACTGTTCCAGATATTTCCACGCATTATCGTAGTCTTTCATTTGAAGGTAAACATACCCGAGGTTGTGAACTGCATCAGCGTAGGTGGGGTCAAGCTCAATTGATTTTTTAAAGTTTTCAACTGCCAGTTCGTATTTTGCCTCCCTCGCGTAAACGTCGCCCAGATTGTTATAAACCCTAAAACTATACGGAGATACTTTTTGAGTCGCGTGCCACAGATTGCTAGTACTTAGAAGATCCTGCGTTCTGATTGCGGTTCTTATGGTGTAAAAACCTAACAGAATCACAACTGCGTAAGTCGTGAATTTTTTGATACCGGTGTGTTTTTCCAAAAAGGGAATCAAGAACGCGAGTATAAGACAGAACGCCATCGTTGAAAGATATAAGTACCTTTCGGCAATAAACCAGGCGATAGCTACAGGGCTAAACGACGGGAGCGTGGACACAAAAATAAGCAGAATGAATCCGGTCATGTAGCTGGCTTTTTTGTACAGTTTGAGTGAAACGAATATTACGGCGAGTGTCACCGCGATCATTGCCGTATACGAAAGCATACTGATGTAGATTCCCTCGTGGTATACCGTCAAAGGCAGGGGAGATATCAGTAAATTTACTACCGTAAAAACTATGTACGGAGTTCTATTTAGTAAGGGAGTCGCGGTGTACGGATTGTAATAGTAGTCTTGTTGTAGATCGGTGACTCTGTTTGAAAAACCTCCGTATAAGTTTATGTAGGCGTGTATACCTGCAAAAATGAAGTAAGGTAGTATCCAAAGCATTGATTTAAAGTGGATTTTTTTTCTTAGGATGAGCTGATCAAATACCAGTATAGAAAAAGGGAGCGTCAGCACCCAGGCATTTCTTAGTATCACCAGGGCGACGATAAAAATGCCGATCTCCATCGCGTAATATTTCTTTTTTTCTGTTTTCCAGAAAAGGTAGTGGAAAATCATGGTAAGAAGCGTGAAAAAAACAATGTGAAGATAGTGCATGGCCGAAATCCAACCCACAGCCTCGCTGGCCAGCGGGTGCACGGCGAATAAAAGGCTTGAGATCAGAGCTTTTTGTTTACCGAACAACACATAAGCAAAGATAAATAGAAGGGCGACGTTAACGAAGTGTGAGAGTACCGAAAACATATGATACGCGCCGGGTTTCAGCCCAAAAACGGAATGGATTAATGTGAGCTCCATATTATAGAGCATGCCTGTTCCGAACATTTTTCCCATATTTCCGATGTCGGGGTTATACAGAATACCTTTTTCGTCGTCCATATTCAGGAATTCCCCGCGCGAGAGATTCCCGTAGGCGATCAAAACCAACAAGAGCAATATGACGAAAGTGATTCTGTTAGCCTTAATTATTTGAAAAATGTCGCTAAGTGATGTAACTTCTGTGTGGGAATTATTTTCCATATTTAGATATTATATAAATACCACAAAACCTTTATGAACATAAAGAGACATTTTTACGAAATCGCAGAATCCTTTTTAACATCTCTTGTTGTTGTCCTTGTATTATACATAACAATAGGTTCAGTTGAAGTTGTTTGGGGTGCAAGTATGGAACCGAATTTTGAAACCGGGGAGAGAATTTTGGTGGATAAGATAAGCAAGAATTTTAGAGAGTTTGAAAGAGGGGAAGTTGTTGTATTGGTGCCCCCTACCGAAGACTCAAAACATTTTATAAAAAGGGTCATCGGCCTTCCGGGAGACATAATTAAGGTTTTCGAGTGCAAGATATACATTTACCGCGACGGGAACCAATTTACACTCGACGAAGAGTATTTGGGCAGCAGCGCCTGTACTTTGGGCGGGAACGAGTTTCTTCAGGAGGGCAGATCGGTTGAAATTAAGGAAGGTTCTTACGTCGTAATGGGTGATAACAGGCGTAATTCCCTCGATTCCCGCGTTTTTGGCATGGTTAAAGCCTCGGACATAGTAGGAAGAGTTGTTTTCCGATTTTGGCCTCCGGGGAAGTTGGGGTTCGTAAATTAGGCGTTGACAACCTTTTCGGGATATGGTAGTTTTCGCACTGTTCTCAAGCATTTCCAATATTTTTGTCAAAATAGACCTTCGGGGTCGATTTTCTATTGGGAAAAGCTTTGTTTCTAGGGAAATCAAGCCGTTTCATTAGAAACACGTAATTATTGTAACTAAAGAAAAACTTAATAAAACCGCATTTTTGTAGTAAAATTTTTTTTACGGCCAAATTTAGGGGAAAAATTAATGAGAGAAACTTTTTCTAAAAGAAAAATAGCTTTAAATCTTCCAAACTTAGCAGATATACAATTAAATTCGTACAACTGGCTCATGAATGAGGGTCTCAAGGAGATTCTTGAGGAGCTGGGTACTGTCGAGGATAGCTCGGGCAGAGGTTGGGTTGTATCCCTCTCGGACCCCTCTATCGAGAAGGCAAATATTTCCATACCCGAAGCAAAAAGAACAGGCAGGACCTACGACGCTTCTTGGTACGTCAAGGCGACCATAGAAGATCCTTTCACAAAGAAAAAGAAAGTGTCGAATATTTATATGGGTGACCTTCCTTTGATGACTCAAAGGGGAACCTTTGTTATTAGTGGTGTTGAAAGAACAATCGTTAATCAACTGATTAGAGCAGAAGGAGTTCTCTTTACGGGAGAACCTTCTCCCGTTACGGGACAATTTCTTGCAGGTGCCAAAATACTGCCTAAGAGCGGTGTCTGGCTTGAGTTTGAAACCTCAAGAAACGGTGTTTTGAGTGTAAGAATAGACAGAAAGAGAAAAATATCCGTCACCACGCTTTTGAGAGTTTTCGGACTCGAGGAAGATGAAGACATAAGAAAAGCCTTCGAAGGTGTTGAATCAAATCCCGAAATCAACTACATAAATGAAACACTGGCTAAAGATCCGGCGTCCAGTTTTGAAGAGTCCTGTATTGAAATTTACAGAAAAATGAGACCCGGCGAGCCTTTGGTGTTGGAAAATGCCAAAGCTCTTGTAGCAGCAATGTTTTTCAACAAAAGAAGATTTAGTATGGGTCACGTGGGCAGATTTAAACTGAACAAATCCCTTGGTTTGAACATACCTAACGATTCAGATCACAGACTACTGACCTTAGAAGACCTTATAAAAATAGTTTCAAGAATAATCGAACTGAACAACGGTGTCGGTTCGCCCGATGACGTAGACTTCTTGGGCAATAGACGTGTAAAAAGCGTGGGAGAACTACTTCAGTGGCAGATGAGAATAGGATTTTTGAGAATGGAAAAGAACATTAAAGAGAGAATGTCCTTATCGCCGCGTGAAACTCTTCCTGAACCTTCGGTTCTTATATCGCCCAGAGCTATAGCAGCCGCTGTTCACAGCTTTTTCGCTACCGGTCAACTGTCCCAACTTCATGACCAGCAAAATCCTTTAACAGCACTTGACCATTTGAGAAGACTTTCCGTTTTAGGACCCGGCGGACTTACTAAAGAAAGAGCAAGCTTTTCAGTAAGAGACGTCCATTATTCTTCGTTCGGAAGAGTATGCCCGGTCAGAACTCCCGAAGGTCCTAACATCGGACTGATTAATTACCTTGCTTCTTATGCGAAGGTAAACGAATACGGATTTTTGGAAACCCCTTACATTAAACTTGAGAAAAAGCCGTCAGGTGAGATAAGACTTACCGACGAAATAGTATATTTAGCAGCTTACGACGAAGAAAACGCTCATATTACAGACCAGTCCGTAGCTGTGGATGCAAAAGGTTTTATTACAGACAAGCAAGTTCCTTTGAGAAGAGGCGGAAACTTTTTTCTGGGTGACGTTGCTTTAGCCGAGTACATAGAGGTTGTTCCCCGACAGGTCGTGGGAGTAGCCGCAGGACTTATCCCGTTCCTACAAAATAACGATATCGCAAGAGCACTTATGGGAACTCAGCAAATGTCACAGGCCGTTCCTTTGGTTAAGCCCGAAACTCCTATCATTGGTACCGGAATCGAAGCTGAGATCGCCAGAAACACAAACGCACTTATTCTCGCGGAAGAGGAAGGTGTTGTCGAATTTGCAGATGCCAGAAAAGTAATTGTTAAATACGGCCGCGGCGGTAAAGGTTCCAAAGTGGAATACCAAGCAGCTAAGTTCGAGCAGACAAACAGCGATACCTGTTTTAATCAGTACGTCGTAGTCACGACAGGCCAAAAAGTAAAAGCGGGCGATGTTTTGGTCGAAGGTCCTGCTGTCAATAACGGCGAACTTTCCATCGGTACCAACATGAAGGTTGCCTACATGATCTACGAAGGTTTGGAATTTGAAGACGGTATTGTCATTTCAGACAGATTGGTAAAAGAAGACGTTTTAACTTCAATTCATGTTTCCGACTATCAGACATCGGTTCAGGAAACAAAATTAGGACCGGAAGAAATTACCAGAGACATTCCTAACGTTTCCGAAGAATCATTGAGAAACTTGGACGAGGACGGAATAGTAGCCGTCGGTTCCAAAGTTAAATCCAGCGATATTCTTGTAGGTAAAGTAGCTCCTAAAGGTGAAATGGATCTCACCTCAGAAGAAAGACTTTTGAGAGCTATCTTCGGCGAAAAAGCCAAGGACGTCAGAGACACTTCTTTATACATGCCCCATGGTGAGCACGGTGTCGTTATCGGAATAAAAAGAGTTACAAAAAAAGATAACGAATCTTTACCTGCAGGCACAATTGAGAGAATCACAGTTTATGTGGCTCAGCAAAAAAAGATAGATGTCGGAGACAAGTTGGCCGGAAGACACGGTAACAAAGGTGTTATTTCAGCTATAGTTCCCTCCATCGACATGCCTATGCTTGCCGACGGTTCAACAATCGATATTATATTTTCTTCAGAAGCGGTTCTGAAACGTATGAATGTCGGTCAGATATTGGAAGCTTCGCTGGGCATGGCCGGAAAAACATTGAGCAAGACCTACGAAGTTCCTTCTTTACAGGAAATCCCCGAAGAACTTATTGAGGCAGAATTGAAAAAAGCAGGTCTTCCTGTATCAGGAAAGATGAAACTTATAGACGGCAGAAACGGCGAATACTTCCACAATGAGATAGTCGTGGGAGACACATACATCCTTAAGCTAATCCATATGTCGGAAGAGAAAATGCACGCCAGATCAACAGGTCCTTACTCTTTGATCACACAGCAACCTCTCGGTGGTAAAGCACAGTTCGGCGGACAAAGATTCGGAGAAATGGAAGTTTGGGCACTCGAAGCTTACGGTGCCGCTAACATTCTAAAAGAGATACTGACCATTAAATCCGACGACATGCTGGGAAGAACCCAATCATACAGCGCAATGGTACAGGGCAAGGAAATACCCGAGTCTTCGGTGCCTGAAACATTTAAATTACTAGTCAGAAAACTTAATGGATTAGGTCTGGGTCTTGAAGCATACTCTGCGGAGGAAGGTTCAGGTCCCGCCGAGACAGTTGAGGAAGCCGTGCCCGAGGTAGCAGATCCTGCTGCCGAAATAATCGTAGAGGCAGCCAGTGAAGAAATTTCCGAGCAGGAGGCGGAATCGGAAGAATAAATTCCGCATATAAATATGAAAGACATTAGCCAACTAAAAGATTTTGACGCAATAAAAATATACTTAGCCTCGAGCCAGGAACTTCTGAGCTGGTCTTATGGAGAGGTTACAAAACCCGAGACCATAAACTACAGAACCTTCAAACCCGAAAGGGAAGGGCTTTTCGATGAACGTATTTTTGGTCCTTCCAAGAATTACGAGTGTTATTGCGGAAAGTACAAAGGTATCAGATACAAGGGAGTTTTGTGCGATAAGTGCGGCGTTGAAGTGACCCACTCGAGGGTTCGAAGAGAAAGAATGGGACATATTAAGCTTGCTTCTCCTGTTGCACACGTCTGGTTTTTCAAAGGGATACCTTCAAAAATGGCGTTATTGCTCGACCTGACTCCCAGAAATGTAGAGTCGGTTGTTTATTTCGCATCATTTATCGTTACCGAGATGGACGGAAAGAAAAAAGCCGAAGCAATAGATATGGTCACGAAAGACCTGGAGAAGATAAAAGCCATTATAAACAAAGAAGCCGACGGTAAGATTCAGGAGGTAGAGGTTGGACTGAAGGCCATCGCCAAGATACCGGAGGAAATAAAACGCGCCGAAGAAGAAAGAAAGATCAGAGAAAAGACCCAGCAAGTAAGAACCCAGTACGACAAAAAGATCGAAGAGCAGGAAAAGCACTTCAAGATAGTTCAGAAGAAGATCGAAAGCGTCGAACAATACTCAGTCATCTCAGAAAATGAGTACGTTCAACTGGTGAACTACCTCGAAGTATTTGCCCGTCTTGAGATCGGGGCCGAAGCTTTACAGAACATATTAAAAGGAATGAACCTTAATGACCTTTCGGAAAAACTCAGATCCGATCTGAATACATCCAAGGGACAGAAGGCTCAGAGAATAAATAAAAGATTGAAAGTTGTTGAGCAGTTCAGAAAAGCAAATATTTCTCCTGACAGAATGATCATGGAAATAATTCCGGTCATACCCCCGGATCTAAGACCTATGGTTCAGTTGGAAGGCGGACGTTTTGCAAGTTCCGACCTGAACGATCTGTACAGAAGACTTATCAATAGAAATAACCGTTTGGGAAGGTTGCTCGATCTGGGCGCCCCCGAAATTATTGTAAGAAACGAAAAAAGAATGTTACAGGAATCGGTAGATGCCCTTTTCGATGCGTCCAAACAAAGACAAAAGACAAGAGTTACCAGAGGCAAAAAAGAACTGAGATCTCTTGCGGACATGATAAAGGGTAAACAGGGAATATTCCGTTTGAATCTCTTGGGAAAAAGAGTCGACTACTCGGGAAGAGGCGTTATCATAAACGGACCTAATTTGAAGCTTAATGAATGCGGTCTTCCTAAAGACATGGCACTTGAATTGTTCAAGCCTATGGTTTTGAGGGAAATACTCGGAAGAGGTTATGCACCTAATGTTAAGAGCGCAAAATACTACCTCGAATCACGCGTACCGGAAGTATGGGATATATTGGAAGAAGTTGTTAAAGACCACCCCGTACTTTTAAACCGTGCACCTACTCTTTGGAGATTGGGTATTCAGGCATTTTACCCCAAATTGGTAGAGGGAAATTCAATCAAACTTCATCTGTGCGTGTGCTCGGGTTACAACGCAGACTTTGACGGTGACCAGATGGCCGTTCACGTTCCTTTGGGCGAAAAAGCCATAGAAGAAGCCAAAACGGTCATGATCTCCACAAATAACCTGTTGAATCCTTCAAACGGTTCGCCTATTTCTATACCTACAAAGATTATGCTGTTCGGTGTTTACTACATAACTTCTATCGATGAGAAATTACCCGCATTCGAAAGAGTTTTTTCGGACGAATACGAGCTAATGCACGCTGTCGATGTTAATAGAGAGGTGAGCCTTAGACAAAAAATAAAAATTGGTGTTAACGGTGAAATTTTAGAGACCACCTACGGAAGACTTATATTCAACAGAGTTGTTCCCGCAAGATTCGGATATGTTAACCAGACAATGGACAAGAAGCAGGTCAACTCTATTCTTCAGAAGACATTCGAAACCGAAACCAACGAAGTGGTAGTAAAGTTTATAGACGACCTTAAAGATCTCGGTTTGAGATATGGAACTATCAGCGGTCAGTCCGTTTCGTTGTCGGATATCCAAGTTCCTCAGGCCAGAACATCGATCATAAACCACGGAAAAGAGATGGTTGCGGAGATCGAGTCCAACTATAAAAGAGGTTTGATAACAAGAGCTGAGGCATCACGACTTAAGGAAGACACATGGAATAAAGTAATTTCTGATCTTGACGCGGCAATATGGGACGCCTTGGCCGACGATAACCCGGTTAAAGTTTTGGTCAAGTCAGGTTCAACACGAGCTTCAAGAGACCAGGTTAAGCAGGTCGCCGGTATGAAAGGTTTGGTTGTCGACACGTCAGGTAAGACATTTGAAGTTCCTATTTTAGGAAACTACAAGTACGGTTTGTCCGCACTGGAATACTTCATCGGTGCAAAAGGTGCAAGAAAAGGCTTGGTCGACAAAGGTTTGAAGACAGCCGACGCAGGTTATTTAACACGAAGACTTGTTGATGTGTCACAGGATGTTATCGTCCGCGTCGAAGACTGCGGAACAGAACACGGTAGAACTATGAAGGTAGGAGAAGGAACGTTGCTTCAGACTTTCGCGGACAGAGTAATCGGAAGATATCTCGCTGCCGATGTAAAAGTTAAGAGCAAGAACATCGTTAAAAAAGGCACGTTACTAACACGCGAGGATGTAGCCAAAATAGAAGCTGAAGGAATTGAGAACATATTAATAAGATCACCTATGCACTGCGAAACCAGAAGAGGTATCTGTGGAAAATGCTATGGAAATGACTTGATGACAGGGAAATTAGTACTTATGGGAACTGCGGTAGGAGTTGCAGCTGCGCAGTCCATCGGTGAACCGGGAACTCAGCTTTCAATGAGAACCTTCCACACCGGAGGTATTGCAGGAAAAGATATTACCCAGGGTTTGCCCAGAGTTGAAGAACTCGTTGAGGCAAGAGCACCTAAATTCCTTTCGTTAATGTCGGACGTCACAGGAGTTGTCAGCATTGTGAAAAGTGGCGATGAAAGAAAGATTATCGTCATACCGACAGACCGTGATGAAGACGCAGCAGAATACCTGGTCGACCCCGTTGAAGAAATAATAGCCAAAGAAGGAGATATAGTTGCCAAGGGTGAGAAATTAACAGCCGGCAATCTCGACCTTTCCGATTTGTTCAGAACAGTGGGAGTCGACGAGACCAAGAGATACATCATTGAAGAAATCCAAAAAGTCTACGCTTCACAGGGTGTTGCCTTAAACGACAAACATATTGAAATAATTGTTAAACAAATGTTCAACCACGTTAAGATTGATGAGGTCGGGGACACAGAGTTTATGGAAGGCGAGCTTAGCACTAAAGCCAGATTCATGGAAGTAAACGAAGAGGTTATTGCCAGCGGTGGAGCTCCTGCTACGGGAAAACTGACCATGCTTGGTATTACCAGGGCTTCGCTTAATACAGATAGTTTCTTGTCCGCAGCGTCGTTTATTCAGACCAGTAATGTGTTGACCGACGCGGCAGCGTCTGGTAAGGTAGATTATCTTTTGGGGTTGAAAGAAAACGTGATAATTGGTAGATTAATCCCGACAGGTGAACGCGCAAGATTGGAATAACTATGCCAACCATAAACCAATTGCTTAGAAAAAGCAGAAAAACTAAATCTAAAAAGTCTTCGACCAGAGCTCTTAAGGAGTCGTTCAACACTCTGAAAAGACGCCCAATCAAAAGACAAGGTCCTTTTAAAAGAGGCGTTGTGCTTTTGGTGAGAACACAGACTCCCAAGAAACCTAACTCAGCTCTGAGAAAGACCGCCAGAGTAAGACTATCGAATAAGAAAGAAGTTACTGTTTATATTCCCGGCGAAGGTCACAACCTTCAGGAACACTCTGTTGTTCTCGTGAAGGGTGGAAAAGTACAGGATCTTCCCGGTGTTAAGTACACAATAGTCAGAGGTACTTTGGATCTTGCAGGCGTACAGTCAAGAAAAACTTCACGCTCGATCTACGGTACTAAGAGACCTAAGGAGGCCAAAAAATGAGAGGAAAACCGGCAAAGAAAAGAGTTTTATTAGGAGATCCAGTTTTCAAATCAAAAATAGTTAACAGGATGATAAATATCGTCATGTTAAGCGGAAAAAAATCCACCGCCGAGTCTGTTGTTTACGGAGCTATTGACCGTTTGAACGAGGACAGAAAAGAAGGACTCAGGATGTTTGAGTTGGCCGTTAAAAATGTTATGCCTCAACAGGAAGTCAGATCCAAAAGAGTGGGTGGGGCAACATATCAGGTGCCTATGCCTCTTAAACATGAAAGATCAGAAGCTTTAGCATTAAGGTGGTTAATCACAGCTGCAAGAAACAAAAAAGGTAAACCGATGGGAGAGAAACTTTACGAAGAACTTAACAATGCATATCAAAGTATGGGTGACGCGATCAAGAAGCGTGACGACACTCACAGAATGGCTGACGCTAACAGAGCATTTGCACATTTTGCTAGGAGATAATTACTAATTTCTATTAACGAAGGTTTCTATAAATATGGCCGAAACATCCAACAAGCACTACCCTTTAGAAAAAATTCGCAATATTGGCATCATCGCACATATTGACGCAGGTAAAACTACCACTTCCGAACGTATACTTTACTACACCGGAAAGTCTCATAAAATCGGTGAGGTTCACGAGGGTGCTGCCCAGATGGACTGGATGGCTCAGGAGCGTGAAAGAGGCATCACTATCACTTCCGCGGCCACCACTTGTTTTTGGAACGACACCCGAATAAATATTATCGACACCCCCGGCCACGTTGACTTCACAGCTGAAGTAGAAAGATCTCTGAGAGTTCTTGACGGAGGCGTAATTATTCTCGACGGATCGCAGGGCGTCGAACCTCAATCAGAAACCGTTTTCAGACAGGCTCAAAAATATCACGTGCCTTTGTTATTTTTTGTAAATAAACTGGACAAGATCGGCGGAGATTTTTATATGTCCGTTGATTCAGTACTCGAAAAACTTGCTAAAGATGCCGTCGCAGTTCAACTTCCCATCGGAATAGAAAATGAATTTAACGCCGTTATCGACTTAGTTGAAAGGAAAGCTTTTAAATTTGAAGGAAATCTCGGAGAAAATATTATCGAGCTGGAAATTCCTGAGGATATGAAACAGAAGGTGGAAGATTTCAGACAGAAGCTGGTAGAAAAAGTTGCGGAAAGCGACGACTCTCTTATAGAAAAATATTTGAACGGTGAAGAAATATCCGTAGAAGAGATCAGAGCCGGAATAAGAAAATTAACTGTTCAGGCGAAACTTTACCCCGTATTTTGCGGAGCCTCTTTATCGAATGTGGGAATTCAAAAGCTTCTGGATGGAGTTGTTGACTACCTTCCATCTCCTTTAGATACGCCGGATACTGAGGGTTACGACCAGTCTAACGGAGAAAAAATGAAACTTTCTCACGATGAGGGCGGCCCGTTTGTTGCACTGGCATTTAAAGTTCAGACAGACGCTTATGTGGGAAGGCTTACTTATCTTCGTGTCTATTCAGGAAAAATAACTGCAGGTTCTTATATCTATAACTCGACCAAAGACAGAAAAGAAAGAATCGGACGTCTTCTTTTGATGCATGCTAATCACAGAGAAGAATTGCACGAAATAAAAGCAGGTGAGATCTGCGCTGCCGTTGGTTTGGATGCTGTCACCGGAGATACTCTGTGCAGCGAAGCATATCCCATTGTCCTTGAATCTATTAGTTTTGCAGAACCGGTCATCGGATTGGTGCTTGAGCCAAAATCAAAAGCAGACAGGGATAAAATGTCCGTCGCAATTAAAAAGTTTTTGGAAGAGGACCCCACTTTAAAAATAAAAACGAATGAAGAAACCGGGCAGGGTGTTTTGTATGGAATGGGTGAACTTCACCTTGAAATTATTGTCGACCGTATGAAGCGTGAGTTTGGTGTTGAAGTAAACACAGGTAAACCTCAGGTCGCCTACAGGGAAACTATCAGAAAAGCGGTTGATATCGAGGGTAAATACATCAGGCAATCAGGTGGACGCGGTCAATACGGACACGTCGTCATCAAAGTCGAGCCTTTAGAAAGAGGAAAAGGTTTGGAATTTGTGGACAAACTCGTCGGAGGTTCAATTCCGAGGGAATACATTCCGGCAGTTGAAAAGGGTGTTAAGGAAGCGGTGGAAAGTGGAATATTGGCGGGATATCCTTTGGTGGATCTGAGAGTAACCTTATATGACGGTTCTTTCCACGAGGTCGACTCATCGGAAATGGCCTTTAAGATGGCCGCTATAGAGGCTATGAGGGATGCTCAAAGAACCGCGGACTCTTTCATAATCGAACCTATAATGAAGATCGAAGTCGTAACGCCGGATGATTTCATGGGAGATGTTATCGGGAATTTGTCCTCAAAAAGAGGCAAGATCGAGAGCACCGAACAGCGTGGAAATGCCCGTGTTATAACCTGTACGGCCCCTTTGTCCGAAATGTTCGGGTATGCTACCGAACTTAGAGGTTTAACCCAGGGAAGGGCATCTTTCGCAATGGAACCAAGCCACTACGAAGAGGTACCGGCCAGCGTCTTACCAGAAATTGTGAAAACAAGCAGAAGATAAGTCTCTTTACCCTGAAAAAGCTTGATTTTTAGGTATTAATCTGGTTAACTAGCAGTTGTCGAATTAGTCTGAACAACTTAAAGTATTAATTTATATAAATTTTGAAAGGATAGTTAATTTAACATGGCCGAATTTATAAGAAATAAAGAACACGTAAACATAGGTACCATTGGTCACGTTGACCATGGAAAAACCACATTAACCGCAGCTATCACAAAAGTGCTTGCCGGAAAAGGCCAGGCACAATACGTTAGCTACGAGAATATCGATAAGGCTCCCGAAGAGAGAGCCCGAGGTATCACGATCAATATTACTCACGTTGAGTACGAGACCGATAAGAGGCACTATGCCCACATCGATGCTCCAGGACACGCAGACTACATCAAGAATATGATCACCGGTGCCGCTCAGATGGATGGAGCCATACTCGTGGTTTCAGCTCCTGACGGACCAATGCCTCAAACAAGAGAGCATATTTTGTTAGCTAAGCAAGTTAACGTTCCTGCTATGGTCGTCTTCATGAATAAGACAGACATGGTACAGGACAAAGAGATTCTTGATCTCGTCGAACTCGAAGTAAGAGAATTATTGACCAAGTACGGATTCCCCGGAGACACCACACCGATAATCAAAGGATCCGCAATGAAAGCTTTGGAAGGTGACGCAGAAGCTATCAAGAGCATCGAAGACCTTATGGAAGCGGTTGACACATTCATACCGACTCCGGTAAGAGAACTCGATAAGCCGTTCCTGATGCCCGTTGAGGACGTATTCACGATCTCGGGAAGAGGAACTGTCGTTACGGGAAGAATCGAAAGAGGCAAAGTAAAGATCAATGAAGAAATTGAGATCGTCGGAATCAAGGACACAAAGAAATCGGTAGTTACAGGTGTAGAAATGTTTAAGAAGCAGATGCAGGAAGGTCTCGCAGGAGACAACGTCGGTATCCTTCTTAGAGGTATCGAGAGAACTGATGTGGAAAGAGGTCAGGTGTTAGCCAAGCCCGGAAGCACAAAACCCCACACAGATTTCGACGCTGAGGTTTACATATTGTCCAAGGAAGAGGGCGGAAGACAGAAACCTTTCTTCAGCGGATACAGACCCCAGTTTTATATCAGAACCACTGACGTTACGGGTGAAATAATACTCCCCGAAGGTGTCGAGATGGTCATGCCGGGAGATAAGGTAGCAATGAAAGTTAAACTTATTACGCCGGTTGCACTCGAAGACGGTATGAGATTCGCTATAAGAGAGGGCGGACACACTGTAGGAGCAGGTGCTATCTCCAAAGTAAACGCTTAAGAAACAAGTTTTTAGACTGCCCCCGCAAGGGGGCAGCTCTATCGTCGGATAAAAATGGTAAAAGCTCAAAAAGAAACAAAAATTAGAATAAAGCTCAATTCCTACGACAGCAGGATCATTGATCTTAGCTGCTCAAAGATAGTTGATACAGCGATAAGGACCGGAGCCAAAGTAGTAGGACCGGTGCCCTTACCTACCAGAATAGAGAAGTTCACGGTTATCCGGGGACCTCATATTGACAAGAGATCCAGGGAGCAGTTTGAGCTTAGGACCCACAAAAGAGTGGTAGACGTCTTGAATCCCACAGCGCAGACCGTAGAGAGCCTTTCAAAGCTCAGTTTACCGGCCGGCGTTGGTATAACGATGAAGATGTAAGTTGTGGACCGGTGCGGTAAAAGTATGGATTTTTGCCGTAATCTAGGGTAATATAAGTCGCTCAATGCAAGAAACGTTTAAAAATAGCCGGTTAGTCCGGCAAAAGTAATTAATAACAAGGGTTACATTAGTGGGCGCCCCTTGGGCGCTAATTTTTTGCCATGACAGAAAAGATAAAAGGTATAAAACTTAACATGAGCCAAATATTTCTCGATACGGGAAAAGTGATTCCTGTAACGGTAATTGGCAAAATCAGCGGAGATCTGACTGCAGAAATGGAAAACAAGTCCGTATACATCGTCGGCACTTCAAAGGGAAAAGGTTTTGCAGGTGGAATGAAGAAGTGGCACTTTTCTGGAGGCCCCGCAACAGGCGGACAAAGTACAAAACCCAGAGCCCCGGGTTCTATAGGTAGCCAGACACCGGGAAGAGTCAGAAAAGGTAAGAAGATGGCAGGACGTCTTGGCGGCGAAAGAGTGACTATCAAAGGTTTAAAAATTGTAAGAGTAATGCCCGATCAAAAACAGCTTATGGTTTCAGGTCCCGTACCCGGGGCGAGGAATTCTAAAATTACGATTGAGTTAAAGTAATATGAAAAAAAGTGTACTGGATAACAAAGGAAAAAAGGTCGAAGAAATAACCCTCCACGACGAGGTGTTTAAAATTGAACCTAATAACAACGTACTGGCTCAGTACATAAGAGTTTATACAACCAACCAGAGAACCGGTACATCTAAGACCAAGTCAAAAGGTGAAGTAGCCGGAGGCGGTGCAAAGCCCTGGCGACAAAAAGGTACAGGTAGGGCAAGAGCGGGGTCTTCGAGAAGTCCGATATGGGTTCACGGTGGCGTTGCTCACGGTCCGCTCCCAAAGGATTGGACCTTGAAATTACCTAAGAAAATGAAGAAGTTAGCCATGAGATCTGCTCTTTCGTTGAAAGAAACTGCAGATGCACTTTTTGTGGTTAATGGTCTTGGCATGGATAAAATATCAACCTCAGCCATGTCGGCTGCGGTAAAGACCCTAGGACTCAAAGGTTCCGTACTTTACGTTTGGAATAAAAAGGACGAGAAGGTAATGAAAAGTATTTCTAACTTAACAAATATAAGGGCTGCTTATGCCGGATCTTTGAATCCTTACGATTTGATTTCAGCGAAGACAGTTTTATTTGAAAAGGACGCCGTGCTTGATATAAACGAGAGGTTCAAAAAATGAGATTAAACAATTTGATACATAAACCAATAGTTACCGAAAAGACATACGCTCAGGCAACCAACAGCTTTTATTCTTTTAAGGTTGCTATGGACGCCAATAAAGAATCCGTAGCGAAAGAAATTGAAAAGATGTACGGAGTCAAAGTCATCGCAGTAAAAACGATAGTCGTTCCGGGAAAACCAAGAAGAGTTTCAGGAACCAGAAGATACTCAGGAAGAGTTAAATGGAAAAAGGCTACAGTAAAGTTAAAAGAAGGCCAGACAATTGATATAATGCCGAAGGAATAAACATGTTAAAAAGATATAAACCTACAAGTCAAGGACAGCGAACCAGAAAAACTCTCGTAAGAGAGGTGAGCAAGGAGAGGCCCGTAAAGGCCCTTACCTCGATTATAAAAGGTCCGGCAGGAAGAAGCCGCGGTAGAATCGCCACAAGATACAGAGAAAGAGGCACAAAAAAGAGATACAGAATAATCGATTTTAAGAGAAACAAGCTGTTCATACCAGCCAAAGTAGCTTCTATCGAATACGACCCCAACAGAGGCTCAAATATAGCCCTCGTTAACTTCGTGGACGGTGAAAAGAGATATATTCTCGCTCCCGAAGGTTTGGACGTAGGTATGGAGGTTGTTTCAGGTCCTGAGGCCGAACTGACCCCCGGCAATGCCTTGCCTTTAGAAAACATACCTTTGGGCACGTTCGTGCACAATATAGAGTTAAATATTGGCGCAGGCGGTGTTATGGCAAGAGGAGCAGGAAATTCAGCTCTGATATTGGCCAAAGAGGGCGCATATGTTAATCTGAGGCTCCCGAGCGGTGAGGTTAAGAAAATACTCGGAAAGTGCTACGCTTCTATCGGTACGTTATCCAATCCCGATACCAGGAATGTGCGGTTAGGTAAAGCCGGAAAGAAGAGATACCTTGGCTTTAGACCTCACGTTCGTGGTGTTGCGATGGCAAACCCGAAAAAGGACCACCCGCACGCAGGTAAGTACGGTACCACAGGTATCGGAAGACCCGCACCACTCTCTCCCTGGGGATGGAAAACCAGAGGTGTTAAAAGCAGGAAACGTGTTCACACAGATTACACTATAGTTAAAAAGAGGGAGAAAAAGAAAAAGTAGGTAGCATTTTGCAAAAGTAACTAGCTTGCCGGTAAGCATAGCCTGATTTTTAAAGGAACAAATTATGACGAGATCATTAAAAAAAGGAATATACACAGACGAAAAATTAATGAAAAAGGTAAAGACAGCCCTTTCTACAGGAGCCAGAACTCCTATTAAGACATGGGCCAGACGTTCAACAATCATACCCGAAATGGTTGGATTAACATTTGAGGTGCACAACGGTAAAAAACACATTCCTGTTTTTGTAACCGAATCAATGGTTGGTCACAAGTTAGGGGAGTTCTCACCTACCAGAACGTTCAGAGCTCACTCTTCTAAGAAGATTGCATAAAAATATGAACAAATCGGAAGTATACGCAAAACACATGAAAGCAAGAATATCGCCTAAGAAGGTCGCACCGGTAATGGATCTTGTGAGAGGGAAGTTGTTAGAGGAAGCCAAGTTAATACTTGCTTTCGACAGAACTAAGGCTGCCGCTTTGGTATTAAAGGTGTTAAAATCTGCCGAGGCAAACGCTGTAAATAACAACAAATTCGACAAAAAGAATCTGGTCTTGTCCGAGCTTTGGGTCAGCGGCGGACCTGTTCAAAAAAGCGGAAACTTTGTAGCAAAAGGAAGATTTAGCCCTATTTTAAAAAGAACAAGTCATATTTATGTTGGTTTAAGTCAGGTGGGGAAAAAGGTTTAAAAATATGGGACAAAAGATAAACCCGGTAGGGTACAGATTAGGAATATCAAGAGACTGGCAGTCCAGATGGTACGCGCCTTCAGCTTCTTACGCTGATGTGGCACACGAAGATATAAAGATAAGAAAGTACCTGAGAAAGAAACTGGAAATGGCCGGTTTGAAAGAGATAGATATTGAAAGAACCGAAAACGACATTAGCATAACAGTCAGGGTTTCAAAACCCGGAGTCGTTATTGGAAGAGGCGGTACGGGAGTGGAAGAGATAGAAAAAGAGATCAAGAAGCTGACAAAAGCCAAGGTTAAGATTACAGCTGAAGAGATAAAATCTCCCGAGATAGAAGCACAGCTGGTAGGTGATTACCTTGCAAGACAGATTAAGAGAAGGATGCCTTACAGAAGAGTCGTAAAGTTCGCTTTGAGCGGAGCGATGGACAAAGGTGCAAAAGGAATAAAAATAAGACTCTCCGGAGTATTGAGTGGAAGTAACACGATAGCCAGGTCCGAACAGTACACGTTAGGTTCCATCCCGCTTCAGACGTTAAGAGCAGATATCGATTACGCTCAAATTGACTGTCACTTACTTTACGGAACAATCGGTATCAAAGTGTGGATTTATAAAGGTGAAAAGGCGATTTAACTATGTTGATGCCGAAGAAAGTAAAATTTAGAAAACAGCAAAGAGGCAATAATAAAGGTATTGCTGTGAGAGGTTCCAAGATCGTTTACGGCGATTACGCTTTGAAAGCTGCCGACAGGGGACTCATGACCTCAAGACAGATTGAAGCAGCAAGAAAAGCCGTAATGCATGAAACTAAAAGAGGCGGCAAGTTATGGATTAGGGTCTTCCCCGATAAGCCGGTTGTCGCAAAGCCCGCTGAAACAAGAATGGGAAGTGGAAAAGCCAACACAGACCACTATGCGGCAGTGATAAAGCCCGGAAAAGTAATATTTGAAATCGGCGGTGTTACAAGAGAACTGGCCAAGCATGCTTTCAAGAAAGCTGCAGCCAAGCTTCCGATAAAAATGAGGTTCATATCAAAGGAATAAATATATGAATGCAAAAGAATTAAGACAAAAAAATGAACAGGAATTGTCCGACACAAAGAAAAACCTGGAAAAGGAAATCAGAGAAGTGTCTTTAAACACTTTACAGGGCAAGGAGAAAAATGTTAAAAAGGCAGGATTGCTCAGAAGAGACATGGCCAGGCTCCTCACTGTTTTAAATGAGAAGAAAATTTTAGGCGCTGAAAAGCTTGAAGGGTAATATGGCAGAAAAAACTACTATCGCAAGAAGAATAAAAGGAAAAGTCGTCTCTACTAAAATGCAGAAAACTGTTGTGGTGAAAATAGATATTTCCACCAGACACCCTTTGTACAGCAAACCTGTAAAGACAAATAAGAGATTAAAAGCCAGAGATGAGATGGGCGTTTCCTTGGGGGATGAAGTTATAGTTGAGGAATGTGCTCCTTTCAGTAAAGAAGTCACCTGGAAAGTTATAGAAGTAGTAAAACAGCCGGAGGGAAAGGGCAAGAAGGAGAAATAAGATGTTACAGATCGGTACCACAGTAAATCTAGCGGATAACTCAGGAGCCAAGAGACTAAAGATAATTGGTATTCCCGGGTCAAGAAAGACTGTCGCCAGGATAGGCGATCTCGTTACCGCTGTAGTAAAAGGTGCCGACTCCGCAGGTACGGTAAAAGACCATACAGTTGTAAAAGCCATTGTTGTGAGAACCAAAAAAGAGGTCAGAAGAAAAGACGGCAGCTACATAAGGTTCGACGACAACGCAGCCGTGGTTGTAGACAAAGATAGAAACTTGATAGGCACACGTATCTTCGGTCCCATTGCGAGAGAGATTAGAGATAGAGGACTTTTGAAGATTGTATCTTTGGCGAAGGAAGTTTGGTAAGCATATGAAAATAAAAAAGGACGACAAAGTAAAAGTAATAGCAGGAAAAGATAAGGGTAAAACCGGAAAAGTATTGAAGGTGTTCCTCTCTAAAGGAAAAGTTGTTGTAGAAGGTGTGAACATCATAAAGAAAGCTGTTAAACCCGGAAAAGTTTCAAAAGAGGGCGGAATTATAAGCATGGAGAAGCCGGTAAATGTTTCCAACGTTATGCTGGTCGACCAGAAGTCCGGAGATCCCGTAAGGGTCGGTTACAAAATAATTGACGGCAAGAAATATAGAATAAATAAAAAGTCAGGCGAGGTTATTGAAGTTAAAAAAGGCAAATGAACAGACTTAGAGAAAAATACATTAAAGAAATAGCTCCAAAAATGATGAAAGAATTAAAAATTTCTAATATCATGGCTTTGCCTAAAGTGTTGAAGGTTTCTATAAACGCCGGTGTCGGACCTTTCCGAGAGAACAGAGAGGCTTTGGACTCTTTTGTAGAAGAACTTTCCTCCCTGGCAAGCCAGAAAGCTTACCCCAGAAAAGCACGACAGTCGGTAGCTGGATTTAAGATAAGACAAAATGATATAGTGGGTTACTCAGTGACTTTAAGAGGAGAAAGAATGTGGGCGTTTCTCGACAAGCTGATAAACATAGCGATACCCAGGGTCAGGGACTTCAGGGGTTTAGATGACACGTCCTTCGATGGCAACGGAAACTATTCTCTTGGCATCAGAGAACACGTTATTTTCCCGGAGGTAAACCCGAACACTACAAAAGGCTTGAGAAGTATGCAGATTACTGTGGTTTTCAGCACAAAAGACGCTGAACACAACAAATATTTACTTGCAGGTCTGGGAATGCCGTTCAGGAAGGACGATTAATATGGCAAAAAAGTCTTTAATAGCAAAACAAAAAAGGGACGCGAAATTTAGCTCAAGGGCGTATCACAGATGTCCTCTATGTGGAAATCCCAGAGGATATTACAGAAGGTTTAAAATGTGCAGGAAATGTTTTAGGGAGCTGGCCCATAAAGGCGAGTTACCCGGAATAAGAAAGTCGAGCTGGTAATATGAGCATGGACAGATTATCAAACATGTTAAGTGCGATAAAGAACGCTTCAATGGCGGGTAAGAAAGTTGTGGAAATAATGTATTCCAAAGAATGCGAAGAAGTAGCCAAGGTCTTAAGAGAAAAAGGATTTTTGGAAAGTGTGAAAGTATTCAAACCCGAAAAGACATCTGTAAAAAGATTACACATTGAGCTTGCGGTAGAAGAAAATGTTTTTACACTTACCGAAGCGCGAAGAGTGTCCAGACCGGGAAGAAGAATATACAGGGGTGCCGATGAAATAGGTACTTACAAAAGAGGGTTCGGTGTTATGGTAGTTTCAACATCGAAAGGAATCATGAGCTCAGCCGAGGCAAGAAAGAAGAAAATCGGCGGAGAGATCATCTGCGAGGTTTATTAATATGAGTAGATTAGGCAACTTGCCAGTAAAAATACCCGCGGGGGTCACATTAGAAATCAAGGACTCTTTGGTTACCGTAAAGGGACCGAAAGGTGAACTTAAAATTAATGTAAGACCCGAAATAGCGGTGCAGGTTGAAGGCGACGAAGCCAAGTTCTCGGTAGCCATTGATACGAAAGCATCAAGCGCTTTTTGGGGAATGACCAGATCTTTGGTTGCTAATATGGTCGAGGGTGTCACCGACGGATTTGTTAAGAATCTCGAACTAATCGGAGTCGGTTACAGAGTCAAACAGGAAGCTCCGGACGCAATTTCTTTGACCTTAGGTTTTTCACATCCGGTCAAAATAAAAGCTCCGGAAGGAGTTAAATTCGAAGTCGGAGAAAACCAGACATTGGCTATTAAAGGAATTGACAAAGGATTAGTTGGATTAACAGCTGCAAAGATTAGAAAACTAAGAAAGCCGGAACCTTACAAGGGTAAGGGAATAAGATACGCCGGTGAAACAGTTAGAAGAAAGGCCGGAAAGGCAGCGAAATCCGCCAAGTAGGAGTATTCAATAAAATATAGGAAATAATATGTATAAAGTAAATCTAAGAAAAACAAATATTGAAAGACGAAAACTAAGGGTCAGAAAAAAGATTACAGGAACCGGCGCAACACCCAGAATTTCCGTCTTTAGGACTAACAAGCACATCTACGCCCAGCTCATAGATGATACTAAAGGTCACACCATTGCTTCGGTGTCCGTAGAAATAGAAAAGACTGCAAAAGGAAAGACTAAGACCGAGATAGCATTTGAAGCAGGAAAAGCATTAGCCGAAAAAGCCAAAGAGAAAAAGGTAAAAGAAGCCGTGTTCGACAGGAACGGATTCAGATTCCAAGGAAGAGTAAAAGCTTTAGCTGACGGAGCCAGAGAAGGAGGCTTAAAACTATGATAACCGCAGATGTAAACACAGCGAAATTTGATGAAATTGAAGAGAAGGTCTTGGAGATCAGAAGAGTTTCCAAAAAGACCAAGGGAGGCAATACCATTGCTTTCGCAGTACTTGTTGTCGTAGGAAACAATAACGGTAGGGTCGGTGTAGGTTACGGAAAAGCGCCCGACGTCGCTACATCAATAAACAAGGCTATAGGTAAAGCTAAAAAATCAATGGTAGATGTTAAATTAAACGGCCCCACTATTTCTCACGAGGTCATAGCTAAGTACGAGTCTGCTAAGGTTTTCTTAAAACCGGCACCAAAAGGTACAGGAGTAATTGCGGGCGGTGCAGTACGTGCCGTTTTGGAATTGTCAGGAATAAAAGACATTTCAGCAAAAATGATTGGCGCGAACAATAAGATCAGCAATGTGAGATGTACTTTGAAAGCTCTGAAGAAATTAAAAGGATAAAATATGGATCTATCTAACTTGGTATCTTTAAAAACAAAAAGAAGCAAAAAAAGACTGGGACGTGGCTACGGATCCGGTAAAGGCGGTCACACGGTCGGAAGAGGAATGAAGGGACAGTTATCCAGAACCGGTCATAAACTCTCAATAGGATTTGAAGGAGGACAGGTGCCCCTTTACAAAAGACTTCCTCAACTTGGCGGTTTCAAGTCCCTTAAAAAAGCCGTAGGAATAAGGCTGGAAGAATTGAACAAGTTTGACGAGGGTACTGAAGTAACTCCGTTATCACTCTTAAAGAAAAGAATAATTAGAACTATCACGCGCCAGGGTGTTAAAATCATTGGTGGAGGAAGCCTTAAAAAGAAACTTATCCTTAAAGGGTTCACCTATTCTAAAGGAGCTCTTGAGGAAGCAAAAAAATCGGGCTCTACCCTAAATGATTAAACTATTCAGATACCCTGAAGTAAGAAAAAAAATTATTTTCACACTCGCAATTATAGTAATCTTCAGACTGTTGGCGCACGTTCCCGTTCCGGGAGTTGATGTTGCTACCATAAGATCATTTTTATCCGGCAACGCTTTGTTCGGAATGTTCGATCTTTTCAGCGGCGGCGGTTTTCAAAACTTTTCAATCGTTACTTTAGGCTTGGGTCCTTATATTAACGCATCCATTATTATGCAGCTTTTAACCGTGATGGTTCCATCCCTTGAAGAAATGGCAAAAGAGGGGGAATACGGACGGGAAAGAATCAACCTTTATACAAAATATCTCAGTGTACCGATGACGATAATTCAGGCCTACGGAATTTATTTCTTGTTGAATAAGCAGGGGGCAATACCCGTGCTGAGTTCCATCGATCTTCTTGTACTTATGGTGACGATGTCGGCGGGCGCGACGTTTTTGGTTTGGCTCGGGGATCTTGTTACCGAGCGCGGTGTAGGCAACGGAGTTTCACTTCTTATTTTCGTAGGAATTATCAGCAGATTCCCTCAGCAGATTTATTCATATATCGCAACTCTTACGGCAGACACCGTGTTTAATGCTTTGTTATTCGGTGTGCTGGCTGTTGTCATCGTGGCGAGCGTCGTACTGGTAAATGAAGGTACGCGAAATCTTGTCATAGAATACGGCAGGACCGGAGGCAGAAGCCAGAAAGTGACCAATTACCTTCCGCTCAAAATCAATCAGGCCGGCGTCATACCTATAATTTTTGCCGTCTCCGTGGTTATGGTGCCTTCTCTTTTGGCCGGACCTTTGTCGGGGTCAGCCAATCCGGTAATGCACGGTATAGGAAGGTATCTGGCAAATAATTTTAGTCAGACAGACGCCGCGTACAATATTTTATATTTCTTGTTGGTTGTCGCTTTCACATTTTTTTACACGGGAATTCAGTTTAACCCTCAAAAAATTGCCGATGATGTTAAAAAACGGGGAGGCTTCATTCCGGGAATCAGACCGGGAATGGGCACAGCCCGTTATCTCAAAAGTGTTGTGAACAGAATTACTCTGGCGGGAGCAGTATTTTTAGGTTTAATTGCAATTCTTCCGTTTTTCTTCCAACAGTCAGGGAGTGTCACTGCTATGACCGTCGGAGGTACAAGTCTACTCATCGTGGTCTCGGTTGTGCTTGAAACCATAAGACAAACTGAATCATTAATGGTAACAAGAAGCTACGATAAGTTTTTGTTCTAAGGAGGTCAAAAATGTTCGATAAACTAAAAGACATAAATAAATTAAGAAAAGCCCAGGCCGACATTAAAAAACAGATGGAGAATATTTTTGTAACTTCTGAAAAGGGAAGACTTCGGATTGTAATCAGAGGCGACAAAAAAATTGAAAAACTTGAAATTGACGGGGTGGACGATAAAGCATTGAGAGACCTCATGAACGATGCGTTTAAGGATGTTGATAAAAAAGTTGAGAAACAAATGAGGGGACAGTTGCAGGACCTCGGACTTCCCGGACTTTAATCTGACTATGAAGATACTATTAATGGGTCCAGCCGCCTCAGGAAAAGGTACGCAGGGTGAAATGCTCAGTAAACACCTTAGTTTACCCCTTATCTCCGTAGGACAGGCATTACGCGACCTTAGCCTCGGACACCCGTGGTACAAAGAGATCCACGATGCTCTTGTGGAAGGACGTCTTGCACCTCAGGATAAAGTTGCCGAAATCCTGAAAGAAGCAGTATCTTCTCCCGGTTTTGAAAAAGGCTATATTATGGACGGTTGGGGAAGGGCGACTGAGGACCTGGAATTTTTTGACCCTAACTACGACAAGGTTTTTTTAATTAACATTCCCCGTGAGATTTCACTAATGAGACTTTCTACCAGAAGGACCTGCGAATCGTGCGGCGCCGTTTATAACATGGTGTCGAAGCCCCCGAAAGTGGAAGGTGTTTGCGACAAGTGCGGGGGTGTCCTAAAACAAAGAGACGATGATAAAGAAGAGGCAATTTTAAAAAGACTTGAGATATTTGCCAACGAAACAAGTGAGCAGATAGAGAAATTCCGTTCCCGGGGCGTTCTTATTGAGATAGACGGTTCCGGCTCACCCGAAGAGGTTTTTGAAATAGTGAAGAAGTATTTGTAGCCCTCTTTCCGAGAGTTTTCCAGAATAAAAAAACGCCGTGTGGTTGCATTAATATGCTTCCTCACGGCGGTTCCTGTCATCACCTCAACTCATAACCTTTCAACTCTCCTTTTAAATCTATGCCCTTGTCAATAAGCCAGTCTTGTAAGAGAACCCATTCTTTATCTTCGTCGGCTGTTTTGGCACGGGAGGAACGGGACCAGTACACAACAGGATTTACAAGTTGAGATCTCTTGGCAGTTTGCCGCAATATTGCGATATGCAGCCCCCGGTTAGGAGATTTAGCAGCGACTTCATACGCAAGTTTTACTAACTTCAGAATTTCGCGGGGATCGTTCGTAGAAGTGACTATTTGCGCGTCGTTGCAATCAAAGTGAAATCCGCTTGTTCGGTTCCATAGACTTTCTACTATAAGCCCGGCATGTTCCGCCTTCTTAAAAAACAAGTTAACTGTTTCGTACTCCTCGTCCATTTTTTCCTCCAAATTGTGTGGGTATGGAATGTGATTGTTTTATTTTAACCGCGCCATTTTAACACCATAGCATAATATTGTCAACCTATAGTAATGATGAGGAAGTTTTTAATATCAAGGCAATAAAAGTGTGCTCGTTTCTAGTCCTTTCCCCGTCTTTGAGATATAATTTCTTTGATGTCCGTACTTAAAGGCAAAAAGAAGTTAAATATTGTAAAAGACTGGCGGGAACAACCTAAATCCATTGAAAAATTCCAGTTTGTACACCACTTTTTGCCGCATCCGGAAGAAAAAAGAAGAGCGACCTTACTTTCAAACAGAGCCATCATTGTATATTGCGTTGCGATGTTACTTATCGCGGGGATATTCAGGTTTCTCCCCAAGATTGTACCCGGAGTTCTGGGTTACGCTTCGGACATCGCCGTAAAAGACCTCCTGACCTACACGAATGTGAAAAGAAAAGAAGCCGGGTTGTCTGAGCTACGTCTAAATTCCGCGCTTACTTCGGCTGCCCATCAAAAGGCTGACGACATGTTCAAAGACCAATACTGGGCTCATATTTCCCCCGAAGGTACGGAGCCGTGGGATTTTATTCTGGGACAAAACTACGATTATATTTATGCCGGCGAGAATTTGGCAAAAAATTTCAACAATTCGAAAGACGTGGTCGAAGCGTGGATGAAATCCCCTTCTCATAAAGAGAACTTGCTAAGCCCGAACTACGATGAAATAGGATTTGCTGTGGTCAACGGTGTTATGGAGGGGTACGAGACCACCCTAGTAGTGCAGATGTTCGGCAGACCACGAAATGCCGCTCAGGTAGCCTCAGTTTACGAAGAGCAGACAGTTCTTGAGAAAGAGTCCGCTGCAACCGCTGCGGTTTCGGAAAGGAAGCCGGAGGTTGAAGGTGTCCCCGGGACTGCCGAGGAGCCTGTTTACACCCCAGCATCCCCCGAGAAGCCTGCCATAGACGTAACGATGGCCACAAAGACTGTGAGTGCTATTTTCGGTGGATTTGTGGGCACACTCTTAGCTCTTGATGTCTGGTACTCAAAAAGGAAGGGAATTCACAAGTTTACAGGTCACACGGCTGCCCACCTTGGCATTTTGGTTCTTGTGGTTGCCAGTATCTGGTTTGTCCTGACACCGGGGATAGTCCTATGAAAGAGAAAAGCGACGTACATTTAGTTGAATACGCGGTGTTGGCTACGTTAGCGGTCATAATCAGCCTGCTGTTCTACTATTTCAGGTATAATCACGGAGTTTTGATATTTTTATCGGGTGTTTCCTCATTCGCCTACATTCTTTGGGGTGTTATACACCATGCTCTTGAAGGAAGACTGACAAAGTTTATAGCAGCCGAGTACACCGTGTTCGGCGTACTCATTTTCTTCCTGTTGTATACTGTCCTGAATTTCTAAATATGAAGATAGTTATTGTTATACCTACTTATAATGAAGCAGAAAATATTGGAAGGCTTACAGATGTTCTACAGCAGGAATTTCTGAAAAGACCTCAACACGAATTCCACATCTTGGTGGTTGAAGGAAATTCTCCCGACGGCACAGCCAACATAGTCCGTGAAAAGATGAAAAGTGAACCGAACGTCCACCTGTTAATGGAAAAAGTTAAGGCAGGGTTGGGTGCAGCTTACATATACGGATTTACTGAAGCGATGAATGAAATGAAAGCAGACGTAATAGTTGAAATGGACGCCGATTTTCAGCACGACCCCAAAGATATGGTCAGACTTGTTGACGAAATAGATAACGGCCACGACTACGTAATAGGCTCAAGATTTACAAAGGGTGGGAGCATTCCTGAAGAATGGGCGTTTAAAAGAAAATTTTTCAGTGTGGGCGGAAATATTTTTTCAAAAATAGTTTTAGGTATTTTTAATGTAAACGACTTCACTTCCGGCTTTAAAGCATCGCGTGTTAAAGGATTTGTCGATCAATTGCCCCTGGATAAAATACTTTCTCAGGGTTTTGCTTATAAGATTGATCTCCTATTCAAGATGCACAGGCTGGGCGCAAAAATAAAAGAGGTGCCCATAAAATTCGGACTGCGCGACCGCGGTGACTCCAAAATGGAAAAAAACAATTTGAGGGATTCGCTCAGAGTTGTTGTTATGCTCAGATACAACGAAAATAAAAATTTCGTAAAATTCCTTGTTGTAGGCGGAATAGGATTTATAGTGGACGCCGGTCTTTTCAATATATTCAGGGTTAGTATTTTTAGTTCCCGTAATGCAGCGCTAGCCTCCGGGTTTATTGCTATGATCGTGACCTTCCTTTTAAATAATTACTGGTCTTTTGGCGAAAGAAAAATAGCCGGGGCGAAAAAGAAAGTGCTCGGGTTTGCCGTTTACATTATTTCTTCTTTCATACCTATAGCAGTACGTTCTAAACTTGTAGGATTTTCTGTAAGTACGTTCGGGGATACGGCGCTTGTTTCAAACATGGCTTTTTTAATTGGTATAATGTTCGGGCTGATATGGAACTTTACCGTTTATAGTAAAATAATTTGGAAAGGTAGCAAAAAAATATAGTTATGGATTATTCAATCGTAATACCCGCTTATAACGAAGCGGACAAAATATCTTCATCATTAACCCAAGCTGTGAATTTTATGAAAGCTTTTACCGGCTCTTTTGAGATTATTGTGGTCGATGACGGGAGCAAAGACGCCACGGCTTATATAGTGGAAGAGTACGCGGTAGAAAATCCCGGGGTTAGGGTGATTAGAAATCCACATAAAGGAAAAGGGTTCGCGGTTCTGACCGGAATGAACGCGGCATCCGGAAATCTTATTTACATGGCTGACGCCGATCTTTCAGCCCCCATGACGGAATTAAAGAAGCTGGCCATCTGGATTACCGATCAAAACTTTGATATCGCCATCGCGTCAAGAGAAGGGATAGGAGCAGAAAGAGTAGGAGAACCTTTTTACAGGCACGCTATGGGAAGGGTGTTCAATCTCATGATTCAGATTATTGCTTTACCCGGCATCAGAGACAGCCAGTGCGGTTTCAAACTTTTCAAAGGTTCCGTTGCTAAAGATATCTTCGGAAGGATGAGAGTTTACGGAAAAAATACTAAAGAATTGGATAAACCATACACCGGCGCGTGGGATGTGGAGGTTTTGTACTTAGCCAAGAAACTAGGGTATAATGTCAAACAAGTTCCGATAGTCTGGACTCACGTTAAAACCACGCGGGTAAGCCCTGTTCGTGACTCCATTAAAATGGGATTTGACGTCTTGAAGATAAGGCTGAACGATATTATGGGCCTTTACAACACTGCCAAGTAGCGCCCCTCATAAAAGTCATAAAGTATATATTTCGGGGTGAAATTTATAAAACTATGAAACTATGCGTTATAGGTACAGGTTATGTAGGTTTGGTAGGAGCAGCAATTTTTTCAGATTGGGGCAATGATGTAGT
>Ga0209416_1000277_pt1 | contig 55350 bp, 100 predicted proteins | sample RifGroF1_FD_184001 | JGI IMG/M metagenome (GOLD analysis project Ga0209416, IMG submission 184001) | Groundwater microbial communities from Rifle, Colorado, USA - Groundwater F1 (SPAdes) (version 2) | ecosystem: Environmental > Aquatic > Deep subsurface > Groundwater | place: Rifle, Colorado... | reverse complement strand
GGGGACCAACTGGGGAGCCAACTGGGGAACCAACTGTGGACCCAACTGAGGACCCAACTGGGGGACCAACTGGGGAGCCAACTGGAGAGCCAACTGAGGACCCAACTGAGGAACCAACTGGGGAGCCAACTGGGGAACCAACTGGGGAGCCAACTGGGGACCCAACTGGGGGACCAACTGGGGAGCCAACTGGGGAACCAACTGTGGACCCAACTGAGGACCCAACTGGGGGACCAACTGGGGAGCCAACTGGAGAGCCAACTGAGGACCCAACTGAGGAACCAACTGGAGATTGGAGGATGGAGCAACGGATCGCTTGAGGCAGGTTGGTGTAATTTTTATGATTTTCTTCTTTCAGTCGTTTTTTCAGGAAAATTCAGCGGTATGAAAAATTGGAATCTATACAAAGAATACGTGAAAACATCCTTCGTAATTTATCCTTTCGATGGGATTTGTTTTGCTTCCGATAGGCCAACGCATCTACAATTCAAAAATGACAGATTGCATAATGAAAAAGGAATGTCTGTAGAATTCAGCGATGGCTGGGGATGGTACAATTTAAATGGCGTGGTAGTTTCGGAAGAGCTTGTGATGACTCCAGCAAAGAAACTTGACGTCAAACTGATATTACATGAGAAAAACGCTGAAGTGCGGCGTGAAATTGTGCGAAAGATTGGCATAGAACGGGTTTGTAAAGAGTTGAATGCTAAATGTATTGATGAACATAATGGCTATGAATTACTGATGCTGGACATTGGTGACAATAGGAAACGGCCATACTTGAAGATGCAAAATCCAAGCATTGGAACATGGCACATCGAAGGAGTTCCAACAGGGATTACCACAGTCCGACAAGCTCTAACTTGGAGAAATCAAAACGAGAATAAACCTATAATTTTAACGTAAGGGAAAAGAGGAAAGATGAACAAATTTTACCAACAAGGCGAAGTAATCCTGGAGCAAATCGACAAAATACCGACAGGATTAAAAAAACTCAAGACTACTGTTCTTGTAAGGGGCGTTTCCACCAGCAATGAACACAAAGTAGTAGGTGCTGGAACAATTAAACAAAGTAAAGAAAAAGAGCTATTTCTCGAAGTTACCGGTAAATGCTCAATCAAACATCCTGAACATAAGCCAATACCGCTTCCAAAAGGATGCTATAAAATAGTTATCGTTCGAGAATACGATCACTTTGCAGAAGAAGCGAGAAAGGTGGAGGATTAGAGAAAATGAGTGGAACATCAGGAGACCAGAAGTGCCCCGCCTGCGGAGGCACGCTTTACACCTACTCGGACTACAAGCCGGTGGACAGCGTCTCCGGAGAGTGCCTGGACTGCGGGTTTTCATACCAGACCGAGTACGGCCGGATGAGCCTGAAGGCCGTCAACGACCGGAGAGTGGAATTTGATAGGCTTCCTATCAAGGCTCTCCGGAACATCAGGAAGAAATTCACCAAGTATTTTGGAATACTGAAGGAGGTCAAATGAGCCAAAGGAAATGTTCAACCTGCCGGCATTATGCATTGGCAAAATCAGACCCACAATGTCAACCATGCGATGTAAACAATGACCTAAAGAACTGGGAGCCAATCCTTACCCCGTCACAGCTTAAGGCCAACCTGCGGAAGCTTCGCTGGCAGCTGGTGTGGCTGACGGCAAAGGCGGTGGGAAACATTGTGGTGGGACTCCTGAAGGTACTGCTTTGCGTGGGGGTGCTTCTCGGTAAGATTCCGTGGGGAACAGCCTGGCCACTGATGGCCCTGTTCTACATAATGGAAATATTCTGGAAGGTTCGCAATATCGAGAAAATGCTGAAGGAGAAGAAATGAACCTTAAAGAGATCTTCGGAACCGCCAAGCCCAAGGCCGTAGTTAAAAAAGACTACGGCCTTATCGCTTCCATCTGCCAGGAGCTTGACATCAGGAAGCCCCACCGGGAATACGACGAGTGGGACATGTACATCGGTAAGGATGACCAGGTCTGCTACTGCACCAAGGAAGACCTGGTGATCGAGGACCTGAGCAATCAGATCTGGCTTCCCATCCAGCTCAACGGGCAGACTGCCAGGCTCCAGATCGATGACCTGATCTGCACAGCCCTGAAGACCCAGGACCCCAACAAGGTCAGGGAGATCTACCTGCAGTGGCTGGTGGTGGACATCGAGGGGCCGGCCTTTCGCTACGGGTCAGACATCGTGCTGCGCTTTGAGTTCTACCGGGACATCGTGAAAAAGAGACTGAAGAACCACAAAAAGTAAACTTTACATAAGGAGTACAATGGCCCCGAGAAAACAACCACAGCAGACCACCGCCAACCCTGCAGTTCACAAGCTCGCCGCCTACGTCCTCTCCGGCTACCCCGTCCTGTGGGTCAACACCCTGGAGGAACATCGGACAGTGGAAGCCATCGTGGACTGGGCCCAGAACCTGAAGCTGGAGGGCGGAGGGTCAAAGAAGGTCTACAAATGGGAGCTGGCGAACGGATGGGTGGACTTCCAGAGCGGAGTGGCGGATGCCAAGCAGAACGACCCGGCCGCAGTGCTGCCGATGTTCGCTTCCAAGTCCGATGACAGCATCCTGCTCCTGCCGGACTTTCACTTCTTCTGCCACGAGCGCACCCCCAGCACCATCAGGCAGTTCAAGGAAATGTCTGAGGAGCTGAAGACCAAAGGCAAGACCATCATAATCATCTCCCCCAAGGTGGCCATACCCCTGGAACTGGAGAAGATGATGTCCATTGTGGAGTTTGCCCTGCCCACCGAGACCGAACTCTACGAGAAGGTCAAGCCGATGGTGGCCAAGAACGCCAAGGACATCGCCCACAACATCAACGCCGAAACCCTGAAGCCGGCCAGGGGACTCACCATGGAGGAGTGCGAGAACGCGGTGGCCCTGTCCCTGCGTGAGCACCAGGACATCAAGAAGTCGGTCCTGGAGTCCGAGAAGCTGCAGGCGGTAAAGAAGACCCACGGACTGGAACTCTACCAAAGAATTGATGTTGGCGAGTTGGGAGGATTAGAGAACCTCAAAACTTATATCCGCAACCGGAAAAAAGCCTTCTATGACGATTCTATGCCCAACCTGCGAGGAATAATTTTGATAGGGTGTCCAGGAGTTGGTAAAAGTTTAGCGGCAAAGGTAATTGCTTCCGAGTTGGATTTCCCTTTAATCCGGCTGGATATCGGTTCCCTGAAAGGACAGATGGTAGGACAGTCGGAGGAACGTATGCGGCAGGCCCTCAAACAAATAGATGCCATCAGTCCCTGTGTGGTTTGGTGTGACGAATTAGAAAAAGCGATAGGTGGGGTGCAGTCGTCGAATAAAACTGACGGCGGGACCACCAGCAATATGTTCGGATACCTGCTGACCTGGATGCAGGAGTCCAAGACCAAAAAATATATCGTGGGAACAGTAAACGATATAGGAGACCTATTGCAAATCAGTTCTGGTGCGCTGGTTCGCCGGTTTGACGATATCTTTTACGTTGATGTCCCGTCGACCAAAGAACGGAGGGAGATCCTGGCCATCATGAACAAACGCTACAATACCAAGATCGAACTGGCTTACGCTGAAGTAATGGAGAACTGGACCGGAGCCGAGATAGAGAAATGTGTAATAGCATCGGTGTATGATGGCTTTGAATCGGCTATGAAAATTATCCGGCCCATCTACAATAGCAATAGCGCAAACATGAAAACCCTCAAGAAGTGGGCACTGGACAACGCCCGGGTCGCCAACGTGCTCGACAGCGAGGAGCACCCGTCAGACGGGGTGAGGTCCATCAGCAAGGAGGTGTGATGGAAATACTGTTATTAGTAATTATTATTGTTATCATTGCAGTCATTATTGACCGCGACTGCCAAAAGGAGAAGAAGATATGAAGGTAGTCATCAAGCTGTCCACCAAGACCGGCAGGAGCAGCGCCCATTTTGTGGGGAGTCTTGCTTGCTGTGCGCTGGGTCCACAGGCAGATCCTGAAAAAGAAAGGGTAAGACTGTTGGCGAACAAGGCTCAATATCTCGTGGCAAGAATAATGAAATCTGGAGGGAAAGAATGAGAGCAAAGCCAATTGATTTACAGGAACTTAAGAAAGTTTTCAGATTAAACGAGAATGGTACCATAGAACGTTATCGTGTTGTGCATCATGGTGGAGGCTTGTTAAAAAAACCTTACTGGAGAGAAGTTAAGGGTAGTAAAAGAGGAAACTATCTTGGTGTTAAATGGAATGGATCAATGTATCCATACCATCGTATTCTGTGGGTTCTTCAGCACGGAGAAGAACTTTCAGCCGATTTGAAGATAGATCATAATGATGGAAATAAAATGAACAATTCTCTCCAAAATCTTAAGGTTGTGACTAATCGTGAGAATCTTCAAAAATAAAAAACATATTAAAAAAGGAGGAACAGTAGTGTCGCACACAGTTGTGCTGGACTTGAAGCTGAAGGATAAGGCCGTCATACAGGCGGTCTGCCGGAAGCTCGGTCTGCCCATCGAGGAGGATGTCACCTTCAAGCAGTTCTCCACCACCGAGCACGGCACCAAGATCACCCTTCCCGGGTGGAACTACCCGGTCTGCGTCAAGGAGGACGGGACCATCACCTACGACAACTTCAACGGCCGGTGGGGAGCGCAGGAGGAGCTGAACAAATTCACGGCCCACTACGGCATGGAGAAGGCCAAGGTGGAGGCCCGCCGGCAGGGGTTCGAGATCTACGAGGGCGTCTACCAGGATGGGGTAGACGAGGGCCTGGAATTAACCATCAACGTCGAAGACTAATTATGGTAAATCTGCATTGTTCAAAAGAGGATGCCGTTTTAATTCAAAAGATCGCAGTCAGAGCTGTTAAACTGGCCACAGACAATAAAGTGGAATATTCCAGGTTGCATTGTGAGATGGATCTCACGGCGGTCCATCTGAACAGCAATCCATTGAAGCTGGAAGAACTTTTAACGGCCCCAGATAGCGACTTTGGGCATGATGTGTTCGGCATCCGCAGGTTTTTAGACAGGGAAACTGGGAGGTTGCGCGAGTGCTTCTGTCCCAGGTATTCAAAACCAATCACGAAAGGAGAATAATGGCACAGATAAAGATCAGGTTCTCAACCAAGACCGGCAAGCCGGTCCTGGGTGTCAAGGGAGTTCACGGGGGCAAATGCACCGACGTCAGCAAGGCCATCGAGGAGGCCCTGGGCACTGTGGCCGAGAGGGTCAAGACCGCGGAGTACTACAACATGGAGGTGGAGACCCAGGGCCAGACTGTCAAGATGGAGCAGCAGGATGGGTAGGACCCTGGACGCCCTGAAGCGTCTGATGGATGTGGCGCAGAAGTGGCAGACTTCGTGTGTCTGCGCTACCCAGGAGGACCACGACGAAATGGATACCGCCATCGCACTGGCGGAGGAAGCGGTGGGCAATGGAAACGAAGATTAAGAAGGAATACCACTTCGCCGTGTTCCTGCGGATTGAAACACCGCTGTGCGAAGAAAAGAGTTTTCAAGACCTGATGAAGCTGTTGAACCTGAAGCCTGTCCTTACGGGACGGGCTCAGGTTGCCACTGGAATCATCAGCAATACTGACGGGGAGATCAGCGAGCCCGACCTGGAGAAAATGAAAAACATGACTGAAGATGTATTCAACAAACACTTCGCCATGAAGCCAGCCTTCAAGGAACTGAACGCCAGCTTCGAGGTGGAGTGGATAAAGTAAATCCCACAGAAAGGGGAGAAAATGGACATTAAACAACGCCTTGACCGCTTTTGGGAAGCGCTCAAAAACAGCTATGAAATTGAAGACAGAGAATACTTTGAGCGGGAAGCTCCATTAAGCGGTAACTGGTCACCTGAAGAAATGGCATTGCACCATGTTTGGAAGCGGGATCCAAAGGTTACCGAGCTGACCGAGAAGCTGGCGAAGGCGGAGGAAACGCTAACAGAACAAGACAACGCCCTGATGCAGTTTCAAGTAATGCTGGCCGACAAAAAAGCCCAGCTCAAGCGGATGGGGGCAAAGGCAAATAATGCTTTATATTTTGATGACCGTCACGACTTTAAGACCGCATTATGGGAAATATTAGCATTGGCATTCCCCGAAAAGTGTGATGCCGATGGGGAAATAATCGAAGAACTTGAATTTATCGAAGAACTTGAATTTATAGATGAAGCCGCCCTCACGGGTAATGGCAATAACAAATGTTCACATTGTGGCGGGGAACTTCCGCCAGATGGAAACTGTATTTGCCAAGAGACTGACGATCGGGTAGATGCTGAAATGGATGACGGCCCCAACTTCCCCGCCCTCACGGGCAAGGAGGAGTGATGGGGTATAAAATAGAATTATGGCGGAGAAAAGCCATATGGGTTATAAGGCGACCATATATTTGGTTTCGCCATTATATTTTAGGAAGAACATATTGTGTCGGAGTTGACCATGGGCTACTCTATGACTATGTGGCCGAGGGGTATCGGGACAGAAAAGGAATATATCATTTAACCAAACAATATTCAATACCCACTAACCAGCCGCCCACAGCGGCAAAGGAGGGGTAATGAAACTAAAAACACCCAAACCAAGAACAGGTTACGGCTATGTCGGAACTTGGAATGATGGCTCAATCGGCTGGATGGTTACTGATTTTATTAGCGGTGCATACGATAAGAGATGTCCTGACGATGCATTCCGTGACGATGGTTGCCACGAACATATGCGGGGGCAACGCCTATTCCTTTGCGAAATCAGGCTCGTTCCAATCAAAGACAAAAGGGGCAGACCGATAACAAAAATAATTCCCAACAAGGAGGACAAATGAAACATTTGAAATTTACTGACATAGACGCTCGCTCGACCAACTGCCTGGTCTTGGGCAAGATTGGTAACAGTCACCCGTATGGTGACTAACCCCCACAACCGGGCGAAAGCCTAAGGAGGACGAAATGACAGACTTTGAATGCCTACATCACCTGGTATGTAAAAGCATATCAGAAAAGGGATTTTGTGCCGGACCACGATGTAAACATCTTTTACCGCCCCAGCCCACCGGGTTGCGGGAGGCGACAAAGTTGGCCTTGCAACAACTTGAGAAAGACTGCGTAAATAAATATTCCCATTGTAAATACTGCGACAGCGGAACAGTAAATTTTGGCAATCATTATGATTCTTGTATAATATTCAAACTCAAAGCCGCCCTCACAGCGGCAGAAATAAACACTAAAAAGGAGGCTCAGTGAAGGAATCTTATTTTCACCAGAGGGGAGAGAAGCACCAGTTCACGCTCTGCGGTTTGGTAACCGAGGACGGAGACCTGAACATCGGAGTGGCCATGTGCTCTACCAGGGAGCAGAACTTCGTCAAGGCCACTGGCCGGAGCATTGCCAAGGCCCGGGCACAGCAGAAACCCTACGATGTCGTGCCGGACTTCGAGCTGCACCACGGAAACATGGAGATGGTCAAAGCCATCAACCTGCACCTGCAGCAGACCACCCAGAGGATCCAGGAGAACCCAACAGCCATAAGGGAGATCACCCAGCTCTACCACAAGAACCGGGTCAAGAAGGTCAAGCCCGCACCCCGGTTCACCATGGTGGAGGAGAAACTCGCATTCTAACGGAACTATTAACATAAAAGGGAGGTATTCGTGAAAGAATACAAAGAGCTGCTGAAGATGTCCTACTACGTTCCCATGGCGAAGGAGAAGCCGCCGTCCCTGCTGTTCATCGGAGTCCCGGGTGTTGGCAAGAGCCATCTGCTGGTGAATAACAGGGCGTCCAACTGCATGATCCTTTCGGACATGACGGCAGCCGGAATCGAGACAGTGCTGGAGAAGTTCGACAAGGACCCCGAGTTTTCCTACATCGTCTGCCCAGACATCATCACGGCGCTGACCAGGAGGGCCAAGAGGCTGACCTCGTTCCTGAACGTAGCCTTGGAAGAAGGCGTCAAGGGGATCCTGCGGGCCGACACCAACTTCCAGACCCGCAACGGAGGAGCCCACATCGGCATCATAGCGGCCGTAACCTCGGGAGAGTTCAAAACCAACATGAGTATGCTCAGGTCCACCGGGTTCCTGTCCAGGAGCCTGCTGATCGACTTTGACCCGGAGGTAGAGGACATAGCCAGGCAGATGGCGGCCGGGTACTCGGCACCGGGAGAGGAGATCCAGATCGAACGCGGGAAGTACTTCGACGTGCCCATCAGCCAGGAAGCTCAGGATAGCATCCTGGCCATCGGCAAGAGCTGGGCCAAGGAGGAGAATGAGAAGCCACTGCGCAAGGTGGGCATCATCCGGAGATATGCCCGGGCACGGGCCCTCATCCGCCATCTGGAAACCCAAACCGAACTGAAAGTGCTGAAGGAGGATCCCGAATATGTCTGGGACATCATCAGAAAAACCAAATATCACGTCCGAGCCCAGGACTTCTCCGGAGGAAACCACTTCCGGGACCGGAACGGAACCGGAGGCTCAGACAAGCCAGTGCGAAGAATCGAGTCCGTACATCCCAAGTGGGGTCATTGAGCTGATGGACGAGACCCTGTTCAACGAGGACAGGGCCATCGAGTTCTTTGAGCAGACGCCGGAGGGCCGGCAATTCATAGCGCTGATGAACGGGGAGCTGGACCGAAGATGAAGAAACTTTTTGAGTTTGTGGCCGAAAGCGAACAGAGGATCCGACTGGAGCTGATTGAGAAGATCAAAGCCCTGCCGGATAACCCACTGGTGCAGCCTGTCGGCAGCAAGGCGTTTTCGATCAACTGGAAAGACCTGAGCAACAACCTCAGTCCGGAATACTATTCATGGAAAGCCCAGCACCGGATGATGATCGAGGAGCTGGAGTCCAGCACGAACATCACGGCCACGATGGAGAGGTGGCTGACCGAGAAGAAGATCAGAACCAGCGGGAGAAATTACTTCAACATCCACCCCGGGGTGGTAAACCAGATCCAATCAATTTGGGAAACATAATAAAGAAAGGACACCATGAACAAGGAAGACGCAAGGGCACTGGTCAAGATGTGCCGGAGCCGCTACCACGACAAGATGAGGAAGCTCAGCGACGAGTTCAACACCAAGCTGCTGAAGGCCATCGACGGGCTGACGTTATGAACCTGCCCAGCGAGGCGGAGCTTCGCCAACAGATCCTCGACGCCCTCTACGAAAGATACCTGAAGGATAACCGGGTTTCGGGAACCTGGAGGTTCTCGGACTGCGGTTATCTCGGCATGGACGGCTATTGCCGGAGGAAACGGGTCTTGAAGTTTCACGGAATACATGGTATCGTTACCGACAACCAAAAGCGGGTTTTCCTGCGGGGGCACATGGCTGAGGGCATCATGCTGGAATCGCTGAGGCTCAAGTTTCCCAACATAGTCTACCAGCCGTTCCCCGAGGGCATCGAGTACAAGATCCCGGGCCGGCCAGACATCCGGTTTGCCGGCCGCACCGACTTCATCGTCCTGCCGGACCTGATCATCGACGGCAAGAACATCAGCGTGGACGCCAGGCTGACCGAGGCCCGGGAGGGCCACAAATGCCAGGTGATGCTGACCATGGCCGGACTGAAGCAGATGTTCGGGACCGGATACGATCCCACCGGAATGGTCTACTATCAGCGTGAGGGCCGGGCCTTTGACATCGCGCCGTTCTACGTGCATTACAACACCCAGATGATACAGATCCTGGCTCAAGAGGTGGTGGAACTGCAGGACAAGTATGGCGGTCTGATACCGGCTTTACCCGACCGCAACCCCGATATGCAGGCCATCGAAGGATGCACAGACCCGGTGAAATACCCCTGCTCCTGGTGGAGCAAAAAAGAAGGCCGGCTGACCTGTGACTATTTCAGGCAGTGCTGGCCGAACTTCACAGAACCGCCGAAGGTGAGAAAAACGCCAACCAGAAGGAGGAGAACAACGTGAAACTGAAGGACCTGAAGTGGCCCTGGCAGTGGGAGGAACAGATGCTGAAATGGCTGAAAGATCCGGAGAAACCACCCCTGAAGGAGTATCAAGTTCCCGAGAAACACTTGGAAGAACTGACCCGCCTGAGTGACGAGTTCCAGAGAGCGCCGAACGGCGGAGACAGAAACGCCAAGCTGCATATCTGGCAATTTATTTATCGACTTTTCCCGCAAATGGAGATGAAGAAGCATTATATTTTCTGGGGCGGAGTCTTTGATGTGCGAGTGCGGGATGGGGGCCCCGAAGATTGGAAGTAACCACAACATAAACTCAAACAGGAGGAAAGCATGACCCCAATAGGACAAGCGGCGGAACCGATCCAGTTCACCAGGGCGGTGCGGAGAAAGAGCAAGCTCCGCATCTGCATCGCCGGACCATCAGGTTCCGGCAAGAGCTACTCATCGCTGCTGCTGGCCAAGGGGCTGGGCGGGAGCATAGCGGCCATCGACACCGAGCACGGATCCCTGCCGCTGTATTCACACCTGGTCAAGTTCGACAGCTTCTCGCTGGGAGCGCCCTACAGCGCCGACCGCTACATAGCGGCCATCAAGGAGGCCGAGGCTGCCGGCTACGACAACCTGATCATCGACAGCTTCTCCCATGCCTGGTCCGGGGCCGGAGGCATCCTGGATATGCACAGCATGGAAGAGCTGAAGCAGAAGAACGGCTTCCGGGCCTGGCGGGAGGTAACCCCCAAGCACAACGAGCTGGTGGACACCATCCTGGCCAGCAAGATGAACATGATCGTTACGCTGCGGTCCAAGCAGGACTGGGTGAACGAAAAGGACTCGGACGGCAAGTGGAACATCAAGAAGGTCGGCCTGGCCCCCATCCAGCGGGAAGGCATCGAGTACGAGTTCACCCTGGTCTACGACGTGGACCACACCACCCACAAGGCGGTGGCAAGCAAGACCAGGATCGATCTGTTCGACAAGAAGGTGGAGATCATCTCCGAGCAGACCGGCCGGGACCTGATCGCCTGGATGGAGTCCGGCGAGGAAGAAGAAAAGAAACCCACGGCGGTGCGCCAGATCGAGAGGTGAGACATGGCGCTGAACTGCGGGTGGGAGATCCTGATAACCCACAACAGCGGGACAGTCAAACGCACCTGCGGATTTAACGGGAAACCCTGCGTGGTGGAAGGCTGTAAGAAGAAGGCAAAGTGCAGGAAAGCCTACGATATGCCGGTCCCACCGGAGGCCACCTACATGATGCAGGCGGGTGAAAGGATCTGGCCCAAGATAAAGTAAACAGTTTAGTCGAAACCGGGTGAACTGGTTCACGGCACCCTGTGGTGCTGGCGAACTGGTAGAATGGTCACTGTGCGCTGTGACAGTTTACAGCATTAACCAGCGACCATAGGACGTGACTTAGGAACACAATGCAGGCTGAATATGCGAAGAGAGGGAGTCTGCCCCAAATGCGGGGTTCCGCTCCGGTTGAAATCAACAGATCCGGGTACATCGCCCGGGCGTTCATGCTCGGAGCATTTAGGCCACATAGGGACGGCAGCAGCGACGATGGCGTTGCGAGTCAATAAGTCTGCCGGAGCCCGTTTGGGCCGTTTCCAAAGGACAGCCTTTCCAGAACGTAAGGTGGTGAATGCAGTACCCAGGACGGGTCCTCGTCCACAGGACGCAGCTGGAGAATTCGAGGGAACTTCACAAAAACTCGGGATGTCATGGCTTTGCACGATTACGCTGACGAGCGGAAAAGCACTGCCTGACTACCAGACACTGAGTGATGTATTCCCTGGAATGCCGAAAGCATCTGTTCACCGGCGATAGGCCGCCGGCTCACGTCCCCCCGGTACACGGAGCGCCACTCCGTGCTGATGATGACAGGCTTCCCAAAAATAAAAGAAAGGAGTTCCATGAATACTTTAACAATTGATTTTAAAGAAGCAGAAAAGATGTTTAGACTTAATACTAATGGTAAATTGGAAAGACATTTTAAGAGAAGTGGCTGGAGGATTATTAAGCATAAAGCTCACAGCGATGGTTATTGTAGAGTTGGGTGGAATGGGAGAAACTATCGTTATGCTCGGCTTGTTTGGGTAATATGCAACAAAAAAGATATTCCAGATGGGTTTGAAATAGATCATATAGATTTAAACAGACTCAATGATAATATAACTAATTTACGAATTGTAACCCATAGAAAAAACAATCAAAATCGCTTTATTCATGGTATTAATCAAAAGGGAAAACTTGTTGGAAGTTGCTTCAATAAACACAGGGAAAAGTATGAAGCATCAATTACTATTAATGACAAAAAAATCTTTCTCGGATATTTTGCAACAGAAAAAGATGCACATGAAATCTATGTGAAAGCGTGTAAAGAACGAGCTAACAATAATTAACATAAAGGAGAACTATGCCGGAGGAGAAACCAACTCCAAAGTTCCTCACCTACGAGCAGTGGAAGGCCAGCTTCCCGGACGAATCACTTCCGTGTGAGGCGTGCGATGGCAAAGGCAAAGAGGAAGTGGAGTGCCCGCACTGCGACGGGACTGGATATGTAGATCAGAGATGCTCCATCTGCAACGGGACCGGAACATCGAATGGAAAAGAGAAGGCGAGGTTTGAACGCCAATACGCCAACGACAAGGCCAACTGGGAGAAGTGGCACAAGGCTCTCCAGGAACAGGAGGTGAAGCCATGATCCACATCACAGTCCGCGGTGGTGTGGTGGTGGACGTGGCGACAGATTCACCGGTTGAGAACGGATGCGTCGTCACCGACTACGACAACCAGCGGTTCGATCAGAACTATTTCTTCACCCTTACGGAGATGAAGCCCAAGGAAGCAAAGAGGCTTTACAAGAAGGCAACTTCATTTGGTCCGAAACCGAAAGGAGCCAAGCCATGAAATATCAGAAGGTCATCTTCATAGACCCGGGGACGAAGTGGGGCTGGGCAACCTGGCAAGATCCGTTTGCCGGAACTGGCCTCATAAGAAACTATAGGCCCTCTGAAAAAGAGTTTTCAAGCGGAGCACTCTCTGCGTCAACCGAGCCAGGACCACGAGTGATTGGATTCTGGAACGAGCTGGAGTTCAGGTTCGTCACGACCACGATGGAAAGGATACAGAGGAGGCTTAGTTTGAGCACCATTCTCGCCTGGGAGGAAGCGGCGTTCTGCGGCCATAGCAAAGCCGACCGGATGTACGGTACCTGGGAGGGCCTGCTGATTCTTTTCTGCGAGGTTCACAAGATCCCCTACATGACCCTGAACCAGAGCACCATCAAGGCATACGCCAGGAAGCAGGGGTTTTACGAAAAGAAGTCCGAGATTGTCGTGGCTTCACCAAAGAAAACCAAAAAAGGATTCTATGTAAAGAAGCCAAAGTCTAAACCATCGCCCCGGCCGGAGTGGAAACTGAACAGCGCATCAAAACTCCAGGAACACGAGATCGACGCCCGGTGGGGTCTGGAATGCCTGCTGGAAAAACTTAAAGAGGAGGAGGACTTCCACATCAGCGAAACACTGGGGACACCGCCACGAGATGCTTACGTTAGCGATGGTGTCCGAAGGATTGAAATGCCAATAGGAGACGGAGACAGGGTGGAGATCACACCAGAAAGACTCGAACCCGGGGCCGAGGTGACACAGCCTCTCCAGGCCACAGTCCGGAGACTCCGCAGAGATCGAAACCAAAACTAAAAGGAGGATATATGCCCGAGAAACCTTACAACTTTATCGACCAGAAGAAATGCTCCTGCGGGGTGACCAAGATGAACCCAGTGGAAGTCGAGGGCGACACGCCGGCCGGTTACATCTGCTCATCCTGCCGTAGACCTTACGATAGGCATGGTGATGCCATAGACCTTCTGGAGAAGACCGCGGTGGAGGAGCAGAAGAACGAGCCTGAGTCTCCCGAGCCGGTGGAGCCCTTCTGCCCCCTCATGTCCACCCCGCCGGACGGGATGACGCCGTGCATCAAGGGCCTGTGCGCCCTGTGGTCCGAGAGCACCGCCTTCTACGGAATGCCGGAGGGCAACTGCGCCCTACTGCTGGGAGCCGAGGCCCAGGCTTTCATGTCCAGAGGAGATCAGGCCAGGGAGATGGGCGACAGAGGTCTGGGCGGAAAGGCAGGGTGAAATGCCGCCAAGAGCAACAGTAGCGCAGAGCTTCAGGAACGTAACCGACCTTTTCCCAATGGTCACCGATGAGGTGATCACTTACGAGGATACCCGGATAGTCCAGATGGACCACGCTTTGATGTTACGGAGGCTCCAGCGTCTGACGAGTCCATTAAAGATGTATGTTTTATGGCATCGGCTGGAGCTACTGAGAAGACAAAGAGCTATAATCAGTAACTCGTCTTTGAACGCTGTGTCCTGTGGATTGTTGAAAAGAGGTATAGAGATAAAGCTACCGAGGCAAGGGTTCGACATAAATGGACTGCGTGCAGGAATTGGACTTGATGTACGCAGAGCCGAGCAGCGGGCAGAAAGATTGTTTTGCAGTGGAAGCGTATTCGTTTTCACTGCACCACGAACAGACCTGCCAGGAGTTAGGCCAACCCCACTAAGTGCACGAGTAAGGCCGAACCCAGCAAGGGTCCTCGCCGTTCCTCCAAACCCTCGTGTTGTAGTAATACCGAGAGAAGATCTTCATGAGATGGCCGCAGAGAGAAATGCCGTAGGTATAGCCAGAACCAGAAGCAAGAATACTCTCAAAGGCGGCCTGATGGACAGTTCCAGTCACCTCAGGTGTATTCATGCTATGCCGTCAGTGCTGGGATGTCTTGGTGAAATCTGCGCTGCATGGCGCATATTTGATGGTGAGGTTGGCTATTGCGGACTTGCCGGCAAACCGGAGATCCAGAGAACCAATAACGACGGAATAAGAACAATAACAAGAGAGGTAAAATAATGCCGGAGAACGACAGCAAGCAAGGCCATACCCCGATGTTCGATCCCACCAAGCCCATCGACATGGAGATACTTTTCAAGGCCCAGATCGACGACCTGGACGAATACCTGGAAGCCCGGGAGAAGATCCTGCGGGGCGACAAGAAAGACGTGAGGATCAAGACCAGGGAGTTCCTGCCGGAGATCGAAGGCGACCTGAGCAACGCTGTGGATGCCCTGGTGAAGTCGGCCGTGAAGTACGGGTCATCAAAGAAGAACAGCGTTCTTTCCATGAGGATTGCCTTCGACCTGCTGGACCGGAAGCACAAGATGGTGCTGACCGAACACCTGCCCTACGAGATCATCTACAACATCGCCATCTTCGGCAAAGCGATGAGCGCCATTTCAAACCCGTTCTCCGGAGGTCTCCCAGTCGGAATGAAGATGCCGACAGGAGAGGAGATCCGGCAGCTTGACTCGAAGGCCCTGGAGGATATGCCGCAGGAAGTTCGCCAGGGGTTGCTGGAGGTCATCACCGAGCTGAAGAAGAAGCTGGAGGAGGGCAATGCGGGTTTCTAACATCTTCGAGAACCGGAGCGCCTTCCAGAAAGGGAACATCTCCAGGTGCGGAGCCCAGATGATTTTCCCGAACTTCAGGTCGTCCTCCATGAAGATGTCGGTGTTCGAGATCTGCTGGCTGGAGGAGTCAGGCGAGTGGATCGTCCAGGACCTGAACTCCCTTCGGATTTACCTGATGGATACCAAGTCCGAGACCCCCGAGAAGGCGGTCGGCCTGATGGCAGGTTGGAAGTGGTCAAAAAAGAAGGTTGAGGACATTTTCCCGGAATTTCCCGAGATAGCCTGCAAAACACCCCAGAAAACCAAAGAATAGGCGTCACAGGGAAGCATCCGGACAAAAGCGGCCCACCTGGACGCCGAAATCAACCTGGGGCATCTGTGCGATTCTGGGGCCAATTCTGAGAATGGTATTAAAATCACCGATAAAATTACAGGAGGAGATTATGGGTCTACGAGATCACATTGACTACTCTCCGATCTCTAAGTTTGAACCACTGCAGGACGGGAAGGAGAACTTCGAAGACTTTGCCGTCATCATTGAGGATTACTTCGACCAGGACTACGGTCGGTATGAATACGACCGGGAGAAGGGTGTCCTTACCCTGGCCACCGGAGGGTGGTCGTACAACGAGGCCGTGATAGCCGCCATAGAGATGAACAGCATGGCAATGACAATGTGGTGGCAGAAGTCGGAGCGGGGCGGCCTGCACGTCTTCGCGAGACAGATGGGGGCAACATGAAGAAATGGAACGTTGACAAAATTGCCATAGATCGCATCATAGATAAGAATAGTTTATCTGATGCTGTGACAGAAGGAAGCTCATGGGAAGTGGTCGAGGATATCACGGTTACATCACACCAGACGATGTTCTTCAAAAGGGAAGAAGACCTGGTAGATGCCAGACAGGATGTGAGAGGGTCGGCCATGGTGTGCCCACAGGGTAGTGAGGACGCTGCATTATGCAATCTTCTCTGTCCATTCCTTTCGTTGGGAGAAGACCCCGGAAAGAGGCTTATTCTCGTTTTAACTTGTGCACCAGCCAAAAGGGTCCTGGTGGCAAAGACCTGGACGGATCAGAGGAAACGAGTGCCAAAGGCGGAGGACAAGGTCAGGGTAATTGAAATGAAACCAAAAGAAGAAAGGGAGGCCGAATGAGAAAATACCGGAACATTGACGAGTTCTACGACGACAATCCGGCCAGGAGGACATCCGGAGAATACGACTTCGGGGTCTGGTGGAGGTCCAAGGCGCTGGGGCATTCCCACTGGGACACCTTCAGGATCACCTGGATCACCGCCACCGGAGAGGTCTACCTGTGGAAGTCCGTAACAGAGGAGATCTACCTGCTGGACAAGAAGTTTCCCACCGAGGCCGACATCGAGAAGCACATGCTCCACTGGGCCGACCGCTGCGGGAAGGTTGACCTGGACACTTATTTTCCGGAGGTGATTGAGTATGCCAAAAAGCAAAAGAAAAATTAAGCCGAGAAAATATGGCCAGCTTAAACAATTTATTTGTCCGGGCTGTGGAGCGGTTTCATCAAGCGCAAACCCGGATCAACTCTCCTGCTCGAACAGGTGCCGAACGAGAAAGTGGAGAAAGGCTATTGGGTCAATGGCTGCAAAACCGCAACCCCGACTAGCTATCCCGGAGAGTTGGAACCAACGGAAGGAGCCCTTACGCAGCAGCGGAACGAAGGCTGGAGGCAGCAGCATTGAGAAGTCAGGAGGAGGAACACCAGAGGATCTTCAATTAGGCGCAAATCGAGGCAGATGCAGAAAGTGGAGAGCACTCAAGACTGCTCGAAGTGATAGCACGCTCACGAAGAGAAAGAGAGGAGGAGGAAAGAATGGCGAGAATGAATAATATGGGCTCGGTTCATTTAGTCCCTATGCCAGAATCCACGCCGGTAACCCTTCAGGACATCGTCTTAGTCCCTATGCCAGAATCCACGCCGGTAACCCTTCAGGACATCGTCAAGGAGGCCATTGCCAAAGGCGTCATGCTGTGCCCTGAGCTGATACCGCACCTCAACAGTGGAGTGACCCAGTTCGACATCAACGCCATGCGGTGCCTGGGTGTAGTCTGCGGAAAGTATACGCGGTGTTTCCCGGATGAGAACGACGCTACCAATGCAATGCGAAGGGACGAGATGAGGCACGCCACCCGGGTGATCGACGATGAACTGAACTTTCGGACAATGCCCGACAACGATGGCGTCAGGCGGATCGAGATGCCGGCCAGGGAGGAGGAGCATATCCGAATTGAGAACCTGCAAAGATCAGACGTCGGTCGCTGGGTGGAGTACAGAGAACTCAGGAATGAAGGTATGCACCAGAGGGGTAGGCTAAAAAACTGGAACGAACATTACATCTTCGTGGTTTATAACAGCAATGAAGACTGGGAGAACTTTATGAACTACACCGGAGCAGCCACGAGGCCGGAGAACCTCTTTTGGTCAACTCCACCTGGAGGTGGACCATGAGATACTATCAGCTCCGCATTGTTTTTTACCATACTGAATACAGTAATGTGTTTTTTTCTTCGGAAGCAATTATCGAACACCTGAACGATACCCCGCTCGTGAGAATGCTTTCACTGCAAGGGATTTCACCAGAAGAAGAATTGGTAAAGCATATTCACCGGGAGTCGCCGGTCCTGCTTCGCCGGGACCTCATGAGAAATGCGTACGAACCTATTCACATAATGCTGGATTGCTTTGAAGACAACAATATCAGCATGAGCAGATTCAACCAGAGAACTCGTTTTCCTGTGGAGCATGAGCTGCCGTCTACGGCGAGAAATGACAACTTTGAAGCCTTTCTATCCTTGCCAATCACAAAAGGCAAGATCATCGGAACGATCAGACAAATGCTGTTTGAGCTGGAGCAGTCGATACGGGAAAGAGTGGCGAGGGATGAAGGAGGGAATATTTTCGTGGGTTCTTTGCGTGACTCAGGCATTGAACCACCGCCTCAACCTGCGCCACCTGCACCAGAACCAGAGAACGACGGCATCAGGAGAATTGTCATGCCGAATGTTCAGGACGCTCCACGAAATTCAGACGATAACGAAGAAATGTCATTTTAACAAAAACAGAAAGGAGACCATGCTAACTGTAAGGATGCTGGACACGGAGCGGCCCGGGACGATACTGCAGAACGGCATCTTCCTGGACTGCCCGGAGGACGTGAACATCAACAACACCGGCCAGGTTCTCCGGTATGCCGTCGTCCTGGGCGGAGCCCACGACTGGGCGGTTTACTGCGGCAGGCCGGCCTGGACCCCGGCCGACATCGCCAAGTACGGGGACAAGATCTCGGCCAACAATGCCCTTCGCCTGGTGGTGGTGGATGACGACGAGGTCAGAAAGAGATACCGGCCATGAGCAAGGAGATTCCTGTCGACCTGTTCGGCCGGCCTTTAAAGAAAGCTGAGTACAGCACCAGGGGACCCTACGGCCAGAAGAAACTCCAGATGAAATACAGAAGGGCCGAGCCCGGGGCCGTGAAGCGCTGCAAGACCTGCGGGAACCACCTGAAAGTCAGCTGTAACAAGGACTACCATAAGTGCGCGGTCCTGGGCTGCAGCGCCAGCGAAGCCACGGACATCAGGATGAGTTTTGTTTGCAATGAATGGAGAGAACGGAATAATTAAATATCAACTCAAATCAAAAGGAGGAGCATGAAATACCGGAAACTGGACCAACGGGGAGACGTGTCGGTGGAGCTGGTGTCGGGCAAGAAGATCGGAAAGGATGCCCAGGACCGCATCGTGGTGATGTATTCCAAGCCGACCGACAGCGAAGTCGAGATGCTGAACGCCTTCGCCCAGGAAGCCACCACGCCAACCCTGGTGGACAAGATCTCCCGCTTCGGCGACAAGAAGAAAGGGGTGCTGGTGTTCACCGGCCCGAGCGAGGCCCTGGCCACGATGATGTCCCGCTTCATGGAACTGCAGGCGCACAAGGTGAAGAACGGAGCGAGCTTCTTCATCGAGTTCCGCAAGGACGGCTCCACCGCCATCAAAGCCGCCAAGAGCAAAAAGCTGGAACAGGTCTCAGTGGACAGCATCAAGGAGATCTGGCACGTCGAGGCCGGAGCCCGGGGTTGCGGCGAGGCCATCTCAGCCTCAGAGACAATGGCGGAGAAGCTGGATGGAGGAAAATAAAACACCGCTGCAAAAGGCTGAGGAACTACTGTTCGCTCACCTGGACCAGAAGCAGGCTGCGGACTTCGCTGCGGACTTCAAGGAATACGGCATGATCCGGGTGATGGGTTCAAATGGCGAGCTGTTCTACCTGGCCACAGACGATGCCATGCAGAAACATCAAGTCGCCAGGGTCTACAGCAAGGACCGGGAGGGGAAGCGAACCTACTGCGTGGACTTTCCCAGCCTGCTCCCTCCGGAGAAGATCCTGGTGATGAAGATCGTGATCGAGCAGTGCTGCTCTTTAATAACCGGATACGTTGACAGATATGAAAGGGTGATTTAATGGACGAGCTCCAGAAACTCAAAGCAAAAGAAATCGTGAAGTTCGCCATCGGCGTTTACGAGCAGGCGGTTCACGAGACCGCCGAGAAGGTCAGGGCCCTGATGGAAGAAAAGGACGAGCAAGAAGCCCTGATGTACCTGAAGGTGATGAACAAAAAGATGATTGGAGGGTGGAGGATGGTGCAGGATGTAATCGAGCCGGCCGTCTTCATGATCCAGGCAGAGAACGAAAACCCGGTGGCAGAGGTGCTTGGCGATGACGAGGAGGACTTTGATGACACCATGAGAAGCAATCCAATCGGTTTCGGTCGCCGTGCAAGAAGGTATCGGATCACAGTGCCGAGGATCCGTCAGCATGGCGGTATCTTTACCGGAGGAGACGACACAGTTGCCGGAACGCCACAGCTCTCCGGTTTTGCAGACCAGATGAAGTCGCTGGTGAACAACCTGGAGGAACCGAAGCGCCTGGGAATACTTCTCGACTCCATGCAGACCGCCGAGGAGCTTCTGAAGGCCCATCCCGACAACGAGCTTTACAAGAAAACCAAGGAACAACTTTCAAAGGATATCCAGGCAGTGCTGAACCGGCCAGTGCTGTCCGAGGTAAAACCGCTGGAGGAACTGGAGAGCCACACCTAACCCTTTGCAACGCCGCCGGACTATAAGAAACCAGACCGGACTGCTTCCACCCGGAGGCGGTCCGGTTCTTTTTGTCTTCAAAACTGACCCTGAGCATGGCCGGGAAACGCCGGGATTAACCGGGAAACACCGGGAGAGCCGGGACCCGGGTGAAAAGCCGGTGAAATAGCCGGAAAATAGTTTAAAAAAGGACTTGACATTCGGGAGACGTGGAGTTATAATCAGGTCGTTGCGGGAACCATTAACTTTAACCGGAGTTTTTTTATGCCTAAAATTTACATAGACCCCCGAAATTACCACACCAGCATCCTCCGGGGTTGGTGGTTCCCGCAAGAACAGGTAAGAGTAGGGGGTTCTATTGTTTTAAAGGACAACGATATGAGAAAGTTTAACCCAGTAAAAACAATTCCAGGCGATCTCCGGCAAAAATTATGGAATCAGCCTTGTGCTATTTGTGGAAACAAGGACAGAATTCAGATAGATCACATTGTGCCAAAATCAAAGGGCGGTACAAGTGTTCCGAAGAATCTACAATCTCTTTGCATGTGGTGTAACGCGAGGAAAGGGTATAGATTAACTAACGAAGAATTTATACTTAAACTGTTTCTTTATAACCAAATGAAACACAATAATCCTAAAGTGTTTATCCGTAATTTCTGGTGCAACAATGAAGAAATATAAAAAGACTGGTAAACGTAAAATGATCTACGGATCATTAAGCACGTCGAAGAAATTCAACAGCTCCGCCATATCAGATAAAGCAAGACTGTTGTATTTTATGATGTATCCCCACTCTGACGATTTTGGCAGAATGGAAGCTGAACCTTCATCCATAAAAATGACAGCTGTTCCTGGACTCGACTGGTCATTTAAGGAAATCGAAGCCTGTTTGTCCGAGTTATCCACAGGGTTTTTGATCGAGATTTATGAAGTTGAAGGCCAAAAATACCTTCAAATAGTGGCTTTTGACGATCACCAAATATTTGAAAGAGAAAGAGTTGAAAGTTATCCCCCGCCTTTACAGCATTTGAAATGCTCTAAAACTGAATTTTACAGCCCTAAGATAAGGGAAGGTAAGGGAAGTGAAGGGAAGGTAAGTGAAGGTAAACATATTCCGGCTGCGCCGGTTTTTTTAGAGACAGTGATCGACCAGAATTTCAAGAACGGGAAACGGGAAAGGATGCTCGCCGATTTAAAGGCCATGCCTTTATTAAAAACCGGAAATGAAGACGAGGAGTACACCTACACCGCGGTTTATATCCTGGCGAGCGTGAAAGATATCAGGGATCGCTACCCGAAGTTTAATATTTACAAGTTCGCTCAGCAGGCCATCCGGGAAAACTTTAATCTTCAGGCCATAGCCGGAGCCATTGACGCAATGCTGAACGTAGAGAAGGATCCAAACGATGCGGTGGCGTATTGGAAAAGTCTGCTGTTGAACACAGCAGTGCTGCAAAAGACCTGGGAAGATAAAATATGGCCGGAGGTGAAGCGTGAAGCGCTTAAACTTTAACAGTGCCGTGAAGGTTCCTCGAAAAAACGATCCAAACTACCGGCAGGTACGGGAGCTCATCGCCAGGCATTTTATTCAAAACGGATTGTTTCTTTCGGAGGAACCTGATGCGAAGTGCAGTAAACACGGAATTATGGCGACACCCACACTGTTTGGTTTTTTCAGTTGTGTGGAATGCGCGAAAGAAGATCTCATTCAGCGGGACATTGTCGTCAAGCGTGAAATAGCCGAGGCCGACAGAAAGCGCAAACAAAAAGAAAGCGAGGAGAAAGAAGCCAAAAAAGCCAGTAAGAGTAGTGAATTCAGCGTTAAGCGAGGAATCAGGGGGGGAATTTTTAACGCATCCGACTGAATTGTTTCAAAGATCTTTACGGCTCCAGCCTGTAAAAAACAGGTCAGGAGCCGTTTTTTTGTCTTTGAAAGTAATCTGCACCACAAGTAATGTTTACAAAGTGTTAATAAACTAAAGATTTTTCTTTTATTACTGAAGATTTCTCTTGACTTTTTAAAACTAACTGCGTATAATTCGCACCCTAACATAAAAAAGGGGGTGAGAGTATGGACCTGGAAGAGAGAAAGGTCTCAGCGAGAGAACTTTTAGGCACTGCCTTCGATGACCGCATGGTCCGGGAAGTGCCACAGGAGAAAATAGCGATCTATGTTTACTCCATCGGCCCAAACAAACAGCGAGAGAATCTTACGCAAGGTCAGCCCATTGAAGGCTACCTTGACTCGGAGGATTTAGAAAAGCAGTTTGGCGTGGGCCGTTTTTATTTGGTCGCCAAGAACAAAGAGACCGGGGTGGTCATAACCCAGAAGACAGTCGACGTGATGCGTCAGACCCCGCACCCGCTGGAAGCGGCAGCCCACCAGGAGGAAGGCACCGAGGAAGAAAACGACCAGGGGATCGGCAGCGAGGTGACAGCAGTGCTGGAGTCGGTGATGGCCAAGCTGGAGGAGCTGGAGAAAAAAGTGAACCGGCCGGCCAAGTCCATCTTCGGAGACGAGAGCGAAGGCGAGCTCCAGGGCGGAACCCTGATGGAAAAGATGTTTCTCCGGATGCTGGACCAGACGGCGAACCAGAAGCAGTCCCAGGCCGAACAGATGCAGGAGGTCCTGAAGAACGCCCTGTCAGTCCAGAAGGAAGCGATGATGGCGGCCACCCAGTTCCAGATCGAGGAGAAGCGCGATGAGCTGGAGACCAGGAGAGCGGAGCGGGCCCGCCGGTGGGAACGGGAGGACATGGCGTTCGAGGCGAAGCAGGCCCTGGTAGCGAAAAGGGTTCAGGAGGTCCAGGGAGTTTCGCAGATAGACCCCGAAGGCGGGAATGCCATGACGCTGGTGGAAGCCATCAAGGACATCATCGGCGAGAAGAACAGCCTGAACATATTCGGCTTTGATCTGGGAATGCTGTTGGAACCCATCGTGCCGCAGCTGGCCAAAGCGCTGGAAGACCGGGGCCTCTACATCGTGGCCAAGAAGCAGATGGAAATGATTATCAAGACCTCGGTGGACCGGGGCCGGATCGAAGGACAGCAGGAAGCCCTGAACGAGATCTACACGGCCGACGAAGACCAGAAACCACAGCAAGGAGCGGAGCAACATGGACCAGATGGCGGGCAGGGTAACCCAGAACCTCAAGACAATCCAGGACCCGACGATAATCCGGGTGGTGGAGCTGGCAGTTGAGGGCAGCTGGTCTCCCCAGGTGCATATGCTGGCCCAGAGAATAATCCAGGATCCGAAGCTGGAAGGATCCACTCCTGTTGAGAAATTGTTTTACGTCTGCCAGAAGGTGATAAGATATCACCCCGACCCGATCACTGCCGAAATGATAATCTGGCCGAAGGAGATGGCCAGGCAGATATGGGATTATCTTTACGAAGGCTCCAAGGTTCAGCCGATGGAAGACTGTGACGGAAAATGCACAATGATGCTGGCTCTTTGCTTTAACCGAAGATACACCGCCCGGGCGGTGGGAGCGTGGCAGTCGCAGTATGCACCCAACCAGAAAACCATCAACCACGTTTATCCAGAGCTGAAGGTTGACAGCCAGGTGGAAGACTTCGTGAGAAAGAATCCCGCGGTGATGAGAACCTCTGACGGATGGGTCCCCATGGAAACATCGTCAACCACTCTGAAGTTCGGAGAACAGCGCAAGACTGTGGTCCCAATGACCAGGTACTACGCCAGGGTTGACGGGGTGGAAATCAGATAAACCAAATTAACAGGAGCATGAACTATGTCTTACGCAATTCAAGGCCAGGTCGGAGTCGCCCGCCGGAGACGGCAGGTTTCACGTCAGGTGGGAGCCAAGGGCAGTCTTACGATGTCGTCCACCGGGAACCGGATGGCCTACGGCACCAGCCAGAGCCAGAATTACAACACCATGGACGAGGGCATGGATGCCCAGGTGGGTTATCCGGGTGAGCAGAAGGGCGGCCGTGGATCCTCAACCGGCGGAAGACCTGAAGGCCGGAAGATCACCACGCAGAAGATGCAGAAGGACGGCGTCAAGGTTGTGGTAACTGACGGAGTGGTTACCGGCACCGCCCTGACAGCGGAGGCCATCCAGCAGTTGATACGAGAACTGCCCAGGATGAACGCCATGCAGCGCCATGCGGCCATGAAGGTGATCATCGCTTATAAACTGGCCAACCCGGATGCCCAGGTGGGAGCCCTGGCGGATGACCCGGTGGTCCAGACCGCAGCTGCGGTAGACCCGACCGGCTTGGTTGGCAAAGCGGTCTCAATACAGAACGCCATCAAGAATCTGTTCGGCGGCGGGATGAAGGAAAAGATGAAACAGCGGGAAGCTGTCATAGAGACCTTCAAAACTGCTCAGGCTGAAATGCAGAAAATAGTGGATGCTTTTCATGCCAGCCCTGCCGGAAGGTGGGCCAACGATACCAGCGTCAAGTACTGGAACCCCGGTCTGAACGACTACAATATGCTCCGGTGGGCATTGGACCCGTTCAATCAGTGGATCATGGGCGTTTATTATCCGAAGGTAATCAACGATGGATCCAAGAACAAAACTCAAGGGACAGCCAATTCCCAGGCAGCTCTCGGCATGGAAGCAAATGCCGCATCAATAGCCGGTGAGAAAACTGCCGATGGGAGCACGAATATATTTCTGATTCAGGCGGAACGGATGGCCAAGGTGAACGAGTCGTTCATCAAACTTGAAGCCGAGAAGCTGAAGGCCAAACCCACCCAGCAGGATCTGGCTGTCGCAGCCACAGCCCTGACCAATTCTTCAGACCCCAAGAGCCAGAACCTCGGCACTTCCATCACCACTGCCCAGAACCAGACCGGCAAGACCGAAGCCCAGGCCGCAGTTGACCTCAGCAAGACCGCCCAGTACCCAACCATCACCGAAGGCACTCCGGTCCCGGCCAACACCCCGTTCGTGGTGGGTTACGATGTCGGAGCCGATGTGACCCGGGACGTGAAGCCGGGCGACACAGTGAAGAAGGGCGAGGTCGTGAGGGCGCAGGTTCCGGTGGCAGTCCGTGGCGGTGTGGTGGTCAAGGTTTCCGACAGCATGGTGCAGAAGGTCTGGGGAACCACCACCGGAAAGGTCGGAGTGATACTCGGAGGGAGCGCCCTGATCCTCGGCGGAGGGTTCCTCGTCAAGAAGATGATGGCCAAACGCAATAAATAAACCATAAAACAAAGGGGTGAAAAATGGGAAACATAATCAAAACAGTCTTCGCCGACCAGCGCAAAGCCCTGGAGCCGGTCATTCAGGAGCAGGTCCGGAAAACAGCAGAGGAAGTGATGGCCCTGCTTCAGCAGGCAAACGGAATGGAACAGCAGCTCGTTCAGCTGCAGGCGGCCGGAAGCATCAACTCGGCAATCGGCAACAAGCAGGCGGTGGACCAGGTGGAACAGCAGTCCAGAATGCTCTCCAACGGAATCGACAAAGCCTACCTGCTGATGGCGGACAAACTCGGAATGAAGGTGTAACATGGCCATACTGCAAATGAACGCCAAGATCCTCGTCGACACCACGACCATGACGGCTACATTTGTGGTTCCGGACGGGGACGTTCAAACCCTGGTAAAAGGCGTGAATGACCTGATGGCCACCGGAGGGATCCGCGGACTGAACCCCTTCACCAAAGCGCTGGCCGAGGGAACCCTGATGAACTGGACCCGTGAACTGGTGGCCCGGGGTTGGGTGAGCCTGATACCGGAAGGCAAGATGTGGAAAATCATAATCAAAAGAGCGAGATAGGAAACTGCAATGAGCTATGCACAGATCGGTCAGGGTGATCCGCTGAGAAGCGGACCCGAGAGGGAAAAGATGACCCAGATGGACATCGCCAAGCTTCCGAAGCCCGGGGACGACATCATCTACGCAGTCCGTCAGATCCCGACCACAGCGCCGGAGCCCGACACCAGCATCAGCGGAGTGGGGGCAGGTGAGAAAGCCATCGGAGACTACAACCCAAAGCACCCGGAGTTCCAGGCGGCCTATGACCCGATCAAGAAGTCCGCGAAGATAAACGACCAGCAGAAACGATCAGCCCTGAATATCCTGGATTACGTTGACGCCAACTGGGACAAGGCCCTGACCGACCCGGTGCTGATGAAGGCTCTGAAGTCAAAACTCGACGTTGCGACATCTTATCTGGGAACCCTGGAGAACATTAAAGAAGACGCCAAGATCACCTTCGGAAAGATCTTCGACCCGGCCAAGTTCATAGCGAAAACGACACAGGTGGCGAAGGCTGTCATTTATACTCCGGCCCAGATTGCCCAAGCCGAGAAGAACATCAACGACTTCTGTTCCGTCTGGGCCAACACCCTGATACAGAAACAATACTGCGACCGGCAGCTTCGCAACTTCAGGACGCTGGCATTATCCCAGGGCAAACAGGTGACAGACCCCGATGTGAAGATCATCCTCGACGGATACAGCTCCGCCTCAAAGAAACTGATGGACCAGCTCTACGCAATGGAGCCGACCATCAAAGGGTTTGCCTCAAAGGACAATTCATTCTACGACGCATTGAACACGGCGGTCCGTCTGGCCCAGACCGAAGGAAAAGGTTCACTGACCTCTGCAAGCGGGACCAGGGTTACGGCCACACTGATCTCGGGCGACAAGATACCGGCAGACCAGGTGGGAGTTCCAGTGGGCGTGATAATGGTTGGCATCATAGTGGTTGGTCTGGTATTCACCATGAGCAAAGCGTTGGCCGCCGGAGCCGAGGTGATCACCCGTCAGAACAACTACAAGATCAACTCAAAGACCATCGCCGGCATCGACGAGTCTGCGGAGCGCCAGAGAAAAGCCTGGGAGGATTTCAAGGCCGGCAAGATCACCGCAGTCGAACGGGACGCCATCATCAAGCAGGAAGAACAGGTTCAGAAGAACCTGAAGGAAGTCCAGGACAAAGGGGTGGACAACAAAAAGAGCATGGACATTCCTTGGGCCCCTTTCGCCGTAGGTGCTGGCGTATTCTTGATAGGATGGATCGCATACAAGAAGGGCTGGATACAACAGAGCATGAGTGCCCTCCAGGGCGGGGGGCTGGCGGGGAACCTGATGAAAGGAATCACGGGTCCAAAGTAATTTTTTGAAAAGGGGTGAACGTGAATTGTTCCTTTCATGCACAGGCCAGGAAAATCTACAAGCTCTGCCACGATGAAACGATGCAGTGCCTCATCAGGATCAAGGCCGGACCATCAGCCTGCGATACCTGCCTGGAACTTGAAGACGAATGTCCGGCCCGCTCGGTGATGAGGCACATCGACAGCCAGTATGCCGAGAACGGAGACCTGGTCAAACTGCACGGCCTGAAGAACATCAAAAACGGGGCCGTTCACATCACCATAAACGACATTGACGAGGCGCTCGGATGAGCATGAGCTTTAACAACGGATTTATGTCCGAGATGGTTTCTCTGGAAGACCAGATCAAGAAGTCGGCCGAGCTTTACAAGAAATTTCTCTGGAACAATAACCTCCAGGGTGAGCTGATCGAGGCCGAGATCCCGATGCCCGAAGTGGTAGAGTTCGCCGACGGGACCAGGATCAACTTCAGGGAGTGGACCAAGAAGATGGGCGCACGATGCGCCATGACCCACCTGGGAGTGGTGGCCGCCATACTGACCATGCAGCCCAAAGGCGACCAGGGATGGCAGCCATACTTCCACCAGTTCAAACCGCAGAACGCTCCGCACCTGGCCCTGGATCCCAACAACATCCGCCAGCTCTACCTGGTGGGAGGCAAATACCAGGTGACTGACAGGGGAATAATGGACTGACAATATAAAAGAAGGGGTGAAGAAATGAAGACGTGGATACTGAAGAAGATCTGGAACTTCCGGCTGTGGCACCTGAAGCGCAAACTTTACAAAATGGCCTACCTGCTGCAGACCCTGGATGAGATCTTCAAGGCCAACGGGGTCAAGCGCTGGGAGCGGAAACAATTCTGGCGGGAGTTCTACACCAGGTCCGAAATGCTCAAAGGAATATTGGACACTTTGAATTGGGATTAACATGAAAGCAGTGATGATGAACCCGGCCGAGCCGGTCAGGGAAGTGGTGGTGGAGTGCAACCGCAAGGACAATCCGCCGGACGAGGTGGGGAAGAAGGCCACCACTTACTCGGGGAGGACCGGAGGCAGGATCGTCATTACCCAGGAACTCTGGCGGTGGATACACGACCGGGCGGTCAGGCTCAAGGAGGATCTCGGGAAGAAGGGCGACATAATCAATCAGATCAAGTCCGAGCTGTCAACCGGGAATTACAACGGCGAGGAGATCTCACTGGGAGCCTCCACCATCGAGAAGATCCTTTCCTTCAGATACCTGGACCTCCTTAAAAGCGGCTTTCCTCCCGAGCAGTCCACGATGGAACACTACGACAGCATGAAGCAATTTGAGAGGCAGGCGGAGAATCAGGCTTATCAGGATGCGCTGCTCATCCGCAAGTTCTTCGTCCAGGTTTACTCGGCACTGAAGGCCGACAGGTTCCTTTACGGAGATGCCCTGAATTCCAAGAGCGCCAAAGTTCTGAAGTCCATGTTCCCGGAAGGCATCGAGTGGCCGACAAATGATCTGGAGTCCCTGAAAGAGCTGGTCAAGCGGGCGTTCGTTCTGCAGTACACCAGCTTCAGGATGGGCAAAAAGGTTGAGCCGGAGGGTGAAGCTCAGGAACAACCGAACTTTACTTTAATTTAATTAACCGCCTTTTGAGCTACGGCACAACTACAATCCATCCATAGGAGGAACACCCAATGGCTACCATAGCCGAAATCGCCAAGAACCCGGCAGTGCGTCCGGTCAAGGCGATTGACCAGCTGGCCAAGCAAGGCCACTCCCCCGATGTGATCGCCAGGATGATAAACGAGAAGCTGCGGGCTGCCGGTGAGAAGAAATACCAGCTGACTGCCGCCTCCGTCCGTTCATACCTGGGGATCCATACCGCAGGCCCGAAGGTCGTCTACAAGAAGCACAAGAAGTCCGGGATGCGGGTCCCCGTCACCCTGTCCACCGAGCAGGTCCTGGCCCTGCGCCAGAAAGCTTCCGCCCGGGCCAAGGCCCGCAGGAGCGAGATCCAGAGCACCGGCTTCGAAGGCTTAGAGCAGGCGTATGCCCGCAGAGCCGGAAAAGGCGGAGTGCCGCACATCACCAGCAAGGTGCGTGAGCGGTTGCAGACCGAAGCCTATCTCCGCGGTCAGCTGAATGCCCTGAAGTCCAAGCTGGGCATGAAGAGCAAAGCGGCTTCCAAGCGCCAGGATTACATCACCTCACGGCTGGCCCTGCCGACCATCGGATCCCAGGTCGGTAAATATGCCAACCGGCGCAGAGTCGGCGGCATGGTCGCCATGAACCCGGCCTTCGGCAATCCCTCGTTCAACTTCACCAAGGAAGCCATCATGGGCAACGTGGTTTCCGGCGGACAGACCGCACTGGGCGTGGTGGCCGGAGTCGCCGCTGCCAAGTACGGGAACGACCTGGTGGTCGAGAAGATCATGCAGTCCGTGTTCAAGAAACAGGCCGGCGACAAGCTCTCCATCTGGCAGAGACTGGCCACTGCCGCCATCACCGGCGTCGTGGTCCCGGGCATGGCCCGTTCATTCCTGCCCCGTGAGGAGTGGGTTGACAGGGTGGCCGACGGCATGGTAGCCGGTTCTGCCCTGTATGTCCTGGGCGGCATCGAATACCAGGGCAAGCCCGTCATCAACGTGGGCCAGATGATCGGTGCCAGCGACGATGTGGTCATCGACCGCAGCGTCCAGGCTTCCGAGAACATCCCCGGCGTGCAGGCTTACGGCTCAGAGCGTTACGTCATAGACAGCCCGGTTTCCGCCTATGACCAGAACGAGGACAGGGAATACGTCGAAGGCAACGACACCATGACCGACAACCTGGTGGGCGGAGACTACGACCTGACCGAGAACCCCGAACTGCGGTAAACCTTAAACCCCTTAACGCCACGTATCTCCCTTGCATGTTTTAACGCATTGGAGTATCGTGGTACAAAATCCAAGAGGAGAAAATACCCATGGCCAACCCCAACATCGTTCCCCGCACCGGCACCGGCCTGATCCGTCAGCAGTCGTTGCCCCAGGGTGCCCAAAAAGGTCTGGTCGCACAGGTCCGGAAAATCGTGCGGATCAGCATGGGCCCCCTGTTCCACCGGCAGCTCCTGACCGGCCTGGCCGGACAGCAGGAGATCACCTTCTTCGCCAACCGGCCGGCGGCCGGCGCCCTGTCCTGGTGGATGGGCAACTTCAAGAATGACTACATCAAAGTAGCCACCTTGCTGTTCGGCGTGCGCCTGTATATCATCGGCTCGGGTGCCACCGCCACCAACCACTCCGGTATCATCGTCACCACTGCGGCTACTTTCGTCATCGCCAACGCCTTCATGCTGACCTGGAACCAGCTGAACAACGGCCTGGTGCGGATGAAGGTCAACGACACCGAGCATCCCTGGATCGACGCCTCGAAGATGCTGGCTCCGTTAAAGTACACCGAGTGGGGCTTTGATGACGGCGTCGGTAACGCCTCCTACGCCACCTTCCCGCAGAACGACACCATGGCCGGCTACTTCATGTTCAAGAAGTCGTCCCGCGAGATCGACCCCATCAGCATCAGCAAGGACGACGAGTTCTCCATCACCATGAGACTCCCGGCGGCCCTGGCTGCTGCCCCGGCCGACACCTACGTCAGCTGCGACCTGATCACCGAAGCCTCGCAGATGCTGTACGCCGGCTAATCACCACGAGCAGGCAAAGTCAAACCCACAGGGGAGCCGGTATCCAATCCGGCCCCCTGTGTAAAAACTTAAACGGAGATCACGAACTATGATGAACGCACTTGTCCTCAACCCGCAGAACCGGCGCAAGGTCCGCAAAGCGCCGATGAACATGGCCATCAAAGGCTTTCATCTGCGCGGTTACCCCCAGACAAACGACACCTGGGCCTCCAGCGTAACCTTTACGCTGAGGGTCAACGGACGGGCACGGCTGGACACCCTGCCATGTTCCCCGTTTGTCTATCCGTACTTCTTCGACCAGCCCATGTACGTGGCGCAGAACTCGGAATTTGAATTGGAATACAACGCATCGGCGGCCCTGATCGCAGCGGTAGACGCCAACCCGCCGGTATTAGTCCTGGAATATGAGCCCATCGAACAGGTGAAGCGCTCCGGCAATACCATGATGAAGCACTTCCGGTTCGGTCCGGGCCTCACATACCAGGATTTCACTTTATACCCGAAGTATTACTCCCGGGTGCTGAACTCGTTCTGCTACGAAGACGACAACGCCCTTGACCCCGTCATCGCCGTCACCGGAGCCGCCGGCCAGAACACCACCAACCGCTTCGTGCTGAAGTATTACCTGGACAGCTCCAGGTTCGTCAGACTGGTGGACGAGGGCGACTGGGAGTGGTGGAGGTGGGGTTCCTTCCGGCGCTGGGTCGCCAACCATCTGCAGGAAGTCAAGCGCAGACGCTACTGGCCCGGGATCCTGATCCGGCCGGATATGCCGTTCTTCATGGAGCGGGTCATTCCGGTGGGCGGACTGACCGCAGGCACCAACATCATCTACGAGTTCGAGTTCATGGATGAGGTCGAGTTCAAGAAAACCATGAAGCGTTAGGAGGCATGATGACACCTCACAACGACCGAACTAAAGAAGGATTGGAGGGTGCTATATGCCGCATGGCAGAAACACTTCAAAAAAAGCCCGTCATGCTGATGGCGTTCCTGACCGGGATGGTCTGCGGAGTAATTGGCCTGCTTTTCATCCTGTACGTTCTGTTCCTCGGAGTCAAGGAGCTGATATCGGCGCTGGTGGCAGCCATAGCCAGCAACCCGGGCAAGGCTGGAAAATTGCCCTCTTAATAGGGGGCGTCATAGTCCTGGGTGTGGTACTGGCCAGAAAGCCAATAACGAGCGGAGCTAAAATGCTTGTAGACAAAATGAAAATAAAGGATCTGTTAAGCAAGTATGGGAAACTGACCTTCGCCTCCGCTCCGTTAGAAGCCAAGCCTGCGGCCCTGGCAAAGATTTACCCTTCCATCACCAACCCTGAGACTAAGACGAGATTGGACACGATCCCGTTGAATCAGCTTTGGGGAGTGGAAGGGTTTTTCAGTTTCAACCCCGACACCGCAATGGTGAACAGCGTCAAGAAGATCTCCGACGGACCGGAGCAGTTCGTGAACCTGATGCGCCAGCCGGCCATCAACATCGCCAAGAAATACGGGATGACAGATCCCAAGATCATAGTGGCCCAGGCTGGGCACGAGGGCGGCTGGGGTAAGTCAGCCATAGGCGGGACCAACATCTTCGGACACGTCGCTACGGCCTCATGGCCCGGGAGATACAGCTTTGAGAACACCTGGGAGGACACCAAGAACGGGCCGCAGAAGACAGTCCGGCCGTTCAGGGTCTATGACAGCCTGGAGCACGCCCTGGACAGCCACATGAAGATCATCCTGGCCAAGTGGCCTAATGCAGTCAAGGCCACCACTCCCGGAGCCTTTGCAGATACCTTAATCTCCGGCAAGGTCAAATACGCCACCGACACAGCCTACACGAAGAAGCTGGAAGACGCTTACAAAACAGTCACCAAATACTGGTAAAGGAGACCCTATGCCGCAGGACGATATGGAAGACATCCAGGCTGAGATAGACGAGCTTCAGGCTCTGGTGGGCGAGGAGGACCTTGAAATAGGCATTAGCGACGACGAGCGCATGGAGATAGCTCAGTCAATCCGTGATGGCGAGAACGGCGGAGTGCTGGTGCGCGAGAACGGCCAGCAGATCGTCTGGGACCTGAATCTTACCGAGGAATAAATGAAACTCTCCAAGCACGACATAAAAGCCATCGGCTCACTGGTGGGCAAGGACCAGCTGAAGAAGCCAGCCAAGCACATGACCAAAGAGAAGAAGGACCGGTTGTTTGAGTCTGCCTATCAGCTTTACAAGGAGCTGCAGGCCAAGTCAAACCTGAAGCGGCCGGGACGTCAGTATGAGATCGGCGCAGGCGAACCCCGGGCCAAGTTCATCGGATTCCAGGAGACCGGAGACGGGAACAGGATCGCCCTCTTTAACGTGCTGGATAAAAACCTGCCCCAGTACAGGTCAACTGTGACAGAACAGACCCTTGTAAAGCTGGGCATCCCGGTCCCGCCAAAGGTGATCGACGATGGTTACACTCCGGCCGGTATGCCAAAGGGTAAATGTCCAATCCTGTCTGAGGTCAACTCCAACCCATCCTGGGTGGCAGACCACGACATCTGGATGGCTGCCAAGGCCAAGGCTCCCGGCGCTCCCTGGGGTGTGATCACCAACCTCTACAAGCAAATGGGCGGAAGGATTTTCAAAAAGCAGGACTTTGCCAACCAGGTTCTGCAGAAGCGTAAACAGCAGAACTACCGGAACAGAATGAAAACAGCAGGAGTAGATCAATGAGCCTTTCCAAACGTGAAATCAAAGCCATCGCCGCCATCGGCGCTCCGGTGAAAGCTCCCAGCTTCAAGCCTTCGCACAAACGGGTGGAGATGGTGCTCAGGAAGATGTCAAACGAAGGCCACTACCTGATGACCAAGCCCATAGCCAAGTGGGATAAATACGATATGGCCAACTGGAAGGCCATCGTCAGGAAGTTCAAAGGATTCGCCGGAACGCAGGCCCAGGTGGGCGGTCAGGACTGGGTACAGGACCCCGACAAGTGGGCCCAGGCTCGGAAGGCCGCACTGAAGGACCGCGATGCCGACCACCCGGCCTACTGGTCACTGGTGACCCATCACTACAAGCAGGCCGGCGGCAGGATCAGGGCGATAGACGCACAGGTGGGCGGTTGGCACATCTTTCCAAAGGATGTTGAACCTTCCGACCAGCTGACCAAGGGTATCGAGCACGAGAAGGAGCATTACAAAACGCTGAGTAGACTTTATGCTCAGGACTTAACTATAAATCAGGCAGTTGAAGCCATTGCTAAGGACCATCTCGCTTCGATCCCCGACTACTACGACCGGCTGGCCAGGATGGAGCAGGAGGCCCGGTCGTGAAGACCAGCACCAAAATAATCATCGGCCTGTCCATTGCACTGGCTCTTTGTATCTGGGTATCAGCCATAGTTATCAAGGCTCAGCAGAGGGTGATCCACAACAACGACCTGTTGCACCAGTCAGAACTGGAAGCCGACTCGATCCTGCTGGCCAACGCCAAGTGGCAGGTTCGGGAACTGGACTCGGCCTTTTCCGACCTTCAGGCCAAACACCTGCTCCTGGTAAACAAGTGGGCCAACTACAAGTTCAAATGGACAGTGACCGACACGCTGAAGGATGCCGAGCTCCAGAGAATACTCATCAATAAAATAGAGGGGAAGAACGATGACTAAGTTAAAAGACCTTTCGGCCCTGGATGCTCTGGTGGGCGTTGAGGAACCAAAACAGGACAAGAACCAGAAAGCCCTGATGCTGAAGATGGACCAGGTCTACCGGGACACTCTGAAGCGCACCGGCACATCCGAGAACTCCATCTCCAACTCAGCCCTGAAGCAAATGCTGGAGGGCATCTACTGGAGGTTCAAACCCGACTGGCCGGGTAACGATCTGGATTACGGCAAGGTGTTCTCCAAGACCTTCGCCGGCCCGCTGTCGATCCTTCGCAATTCCAAAACCTTCATTGTGGCTCCCGGAGTGGGCACGGCGGTATCAAAGCCCAGGAAGCCCCGGGTAAAGAAGCAGGTGGGCACGGCCGTTTCAAACGACAAGGACCACCTGAAGTGGATGGCCGAGAAGGGCCTGCTGGGCAAGCCGGTAGAAAGCGCCGTGCAGTCAAACATAGCGGAGGCACAGACCATGCAGGATCTGTATCAGAAGCTGGAAGATATCAATGAGGACCTGAGCATGGAGCAGGAAGTGCTGCTGCAGTTCGCCGGTGGCCGGCCCTTCTCCGTCAGCGCTCCCCACGCCAAGATCACCGACGACAACTTCTTCAAGGTCTTCTCCCGGCAGGGCAAGGATACCCTGATCCCGGTGGCCGAGATCAACCTGCTGGAAGACCCCATCGTGGAAGTGCTGGAACTGTCCAGCGGGGACTACATCGTGGAAACCAAGCACGGCGTGGTGCTCACCATCCTTCACCCGGTTCCTGCCAAATCGTCACCCACCAAGGCATCTGTCTCCGGCTTCACCGACGACATCATGCCAAACGATATAATGGAGTAGAACCATGTCTTTCAGAGTTCTGACCGAACAGGGCGAGCCCCCCCTGATGGAATCCCAGGTGGGCCAGACGGACGACAGCAAAAGCTTCAACTTCCGGTGTCCGGTGTGCGGAGCCCATGTCATCAACGGAATCAAATCATGCCCCGGCTGCGGGCAAATGCTGAATTGGAAATGAAAAGAATTTACTTTATACTGGCCCTTATCGTATGTCAGTGGACGTTGGCTCAAAGTCAGATATTGTTAAACGCGCCACAGGCGCGAATACTTATCGCCAAACTTGATTCACTCGACTACGTTCGGGCTGGTTATGCCTTCCAAGACTCCCTTCTGACTGTGTCGGAACGGGAAGTTTATAATAGACAGATGGCAGTGGAACAGCGGGACAGCATCATAGCGCTGCAGGTGCGGAGCATCAACGACCAGAAGACCCTCACCCGCAAAGCCGAGTCCAAGATCAGCTTCTGGAAATACACCTCCGGCGGTCTGGCCATCTCAACCATAACCGCAATCTTAATAGGAATATTCAAATGACGCCGATAGGCCACTTCGCAACAAGCATGACAGCGGGGACTGTGGCCTGGAAAATATCTGGATCTCCTGTGGCCGGCGCCATCGCTGCTTTCCTGACGCATATCCCGGCCGACCTGCTGTTCAATGAGTTCTACGACTGGGGCAACACCCGGACCAGCCAGATCCTCAAGAAACTGAAACTGTTCCTGATGCTTATACCCGCCATGTTCCTGTACTACTCTGCCTTCACGGAACTGGGAGCCTACCAGCAGATGTGGTTTGGTTTGATAGGCATAGCGATGGACGTGGACGACGTGATAAAGGCAATATTTGGTCTTCCAATCTTCCCCTGCCACCCCGGGTCGCCGTTTTACATCCCGGCCGTGTGGCTGAACCACTGGGAGCCACGGATGCTGAACCTCTACGAGACCGCCCTCTGGGAATCACTACTGGCGGTGGTGGCCGTGATAACGATAATAATAATGTTTTAACCTTCGCCAGCGTGGGGCCTCTGCCGGGTTTTTGGCTTCACCCCTTTTTCCTGGTAAGCCCCTGCTGGCCGCTTTGGGAGAAGAAAATGATATCTGACAAATGGAAAGCGATCATAAGCACCATCCTGGTGCTGATGGCCCTGGGCGGTCTGGCCAAGATAGTACACGGCGGTCCCCTGGACGTGGGCAAGGGCAATGTCGGCAAGATGGCGGTGTGGGAAGTGGCCAGCCTGACCTGGAAGCCCTGGACACTGGCCGGGTATGGCCTGGTCACCCAGCTCTCAGTGGGCAAGGGTGAGGTGAGCCGGATGGCCTACTGGAACGGAACAGCCTGGACTGCCTGGAGTGGCACAGTGCCCTCCACCTGGCTGACAGGCGGGAACTGGAAGACCTTTTACACCAATGGATCTGGCGTGATGCAGGAGTTGGCGCTCCCGGCCGCCTACTACTACCTTCAGGGAAACGGCGTGGCTGCCGCCCCGACTTTCAGCAATATCCTCCGGCCAGCCCGGATCACCACGACTGCAGGGCCGGACACCTTTGCAGCGACAGCTACTGAGCCAGTTGTGTTCGGTACTCGGAGTATTTACGATGCTGGTGCCTCGATATTGGCAATAATGGGAAATATTCGGGTTGGAAGCAGCTCTTACACGAACAATGCAACGTTAAGCCAAATAGGATTTACTTCATCTACCACCGGAACCGGATGGACACTTGGAAGCGTTACGGGCACTACTACTTGTGGATGGCTGTCAAATGGTGGCTCGAAAATGTATAAAGGCGACTCACTTAAAGCCACCCAACAGATTTCCACCGACTCCGTCCGCCTGAATTCTCTCGGCGGTGTTGACGTCCGCCTTTACAATGGCTCCGGTGTTACCATGTATCGCGGATGGATCGTTGAGGGATCCACCGGGTCCTATAAGAAAACCACCTACGCCACTGCCGGCGACCTTATGCCCATAGGAACTGTCTTTGACGTCTCGGTAGCCAGCCAGGACTGGTACTGGTGCACGGTCAGCGGGTGCGGGTATGTGGCCGTGATCGACGCCCCGACTGCAACAGTGATAAACGGCGACCGGGTGCTTGCTCTTTCAGCCGCCACGAACGCCCTGGCCGACTGCTACACCCTGGTGGGCGTTCCCGTTCACGACCGGGAAGTGGGCCACCCGATATCCGATGGCATCATAGGACAGAACACCTCTCCGGCCACGGACGACCTGGCCATAGGAATTATTCACTTCAGGTAATAATGGGCAAATTAACTATACCAAAAGATAAACAGGCCGGATGGGACGCACTGGACCCGGCATTCAGGACCAAAGTCACGACTGCTGCCGGATCGGTCCCCCACGACTCGATCCTGGTCTTCGGCAAGCGGACGATGGAGGAACAGAAGGATCTCTATGCACAGGGAAGAACCACCCCAGGAAATATTGTCACCAAGGCTGAACCTGGACTGTCGGCACACAACTGGGGTCTGGCTGTGGACCTTCTCCCGGTCAATCCAGCGACCGGCAAGGGAGATTGGAATTACGATGCAGGATTTAAGGCTATGGCTGAGGCGGCGAAGAAACAGGGTCTTACTTCAGGCTACTTCTGGAAGTTCAAGGACAGCCCTCATATAGAGGATCCCTCGTTCACAGTGGCCAAGGCGAAGGAATGGCTGAAGGGTGCCGGTGCAGCCCTGGGCAAAGCGGCCACCAGCAAGGCCGGCATCACCGCGGGAGGTATCACGGCTCTCCTGCTCACCGGAACTCTGGCTCTGGTAGTCTACAACAGGAAGCAACGGGAGAAAAGAGGTCTGGTATGAGTGAATTCATGGTAGCACCCGGGTTCTCCCCGGCCGACTTTCTGAAGTTCCGCCAGGAACAGATCAAGCAGTGGGTCGACAACCCGGACAATAAGGACAAGATCAAACAGGAGAATCATCATGGTGACCTCGCTGCTCCCGACCAGGCAATACTTCGCACTGGGTAATAAAAGCCTGCCGGCCAGGGGCAACAGGTCTTTACAGACCATAGACGAGGCAGGGTTCGCCCAGTGGCGCTGGGACTGGACCATGAGCAACAAGCTCCCTCCGGGCAATTACACAGACGGCAGTCCGGTGTTCGTCCAGGGCGACGATGCGATAGTTTCTTCCCCATGGAACTTCTACGACGGGATCGGCGAGTACATACCGACATGGGCCACCCCTGATTCCTTTGCCAAGTCTTCCCGCAGGCGGGATGTCTGGTGCCTGCTCGACTACACCATCGTGAACACCAACCCGGGCGGAGCCGGCATCTGGCCTCTCCTGATGGCGGTGGAACCAGGCAACTTCGCCAGGAACATCATGACGCTGAGGCCGGGACTCAGCATGATACGGGACCAGCAGACAGGGCCATTCTTTGATGTTCTATCCTTCACCAACGATCTGGACGCCCGCAGGAATAAGCTGCTTATCAACATATTCTACTACTCGGCAGACGTCAAAGCCATAGCAGTGATGGGTTGGGACAGGGTGCTCGGGAGAATCGTCGGGATCCTCTATCCGATGTGGGAAGCAATAGTCCCCGGGTCCGGCACCTGGCTCCCTGTCTTCGGGATCAACCCCAGAGAGGACATGACGGAAGGTTACTTCGTTATCCACGACTTCCAGATCTCCGACACCCAGCCTGATTATGGTTCACCACCACTATAAGAAAGGATCCCCATGAGCCCCCAATTTAAAGAAGCCCTGTCCCGGGAGGGCAAGCGTCTGGCCTCCCGAAAGTTCATCGCCTGGATCATGTTTTCCGGCCTGTACGCCGTGGTGACCGGGGTGTTCGTGCGGACCTGCTCCATGGCCACCTGGGAATCCTACGAAGCCATAGAGAACGCCCGGGCCGTCACGGAAGCCCTGGGAGCCATCAAGGTACTGTATGACGCCTGGGTTTACATGACGGGATCCTACGTGATGATCACCCTGCTTTACATGGGGTCCAACCTGGCTGAGAAGTTCCTGGGAGCCAAGTTCTCGGGCACCGGACCGGCCACCCAATAGGCATTGACAATTAACCATCAAAGAGCTATAATAACGGCTTAAAAGGAGAACGATCATGGCTGGAGAGAGACTGCCAGTAAATATATTCCAGGGCGTGCTGCCGGGGGCGTACCTGTTCCTGGACGATGGGAGTGATGATAGTAAGTGGATCAACTCTGTGGCGAGTCCTTTTCAAAGTATTGTTGCTGGTGATACTTATGGATACAACGGAAAGGGTTTAAGATTCACATATGATCAAGCTCTTGGAGGAATTCAAACCGCAAGAAGAAGTATACTCCCAGTAGGTAATGTTGGGACTGAACGTTTCTTCGGATTTATTCTTCGATCAAACCTCTATTCACTTACTCCTATTCAAGCTGCTGGTATCATTTCGACAATTACAATAACGTTTCCTGTTACTTATTGGACCGATCTTGGTGGAGGTCGGTGGGAAATGAAAGAGGCATTCGCAAACACAACCTTCGCCGATCTTTATTGGGCTCCTTCTACAAGTTTTCATTCTGACATCAGTGTCGTTGGAAGTCAGGTTACGAGAATATGGCCCACTACGATTCCTCAAGAAGATCCCTGGTATAGAATTTCTTTTATGATGAATGGCCTAACTCCAGCATTAAGTATTGTAAATTCTTTACATCGCATTCCTGGATCCGTTCTCGTTCCATCTGCTTTATGGCCAACAAATTCAATACAAGTATCGTGGCAATTCGGAGGTTTACCTGGAGTTGATGTCTACTTTGACCTCGACCAGATCTGGATCTCCGACACCGAAAACAGAGTATAAGAAAGGCTCACCATGCGAGTCATAAACTTCCCCCACCAGCACCGGATCATAGCGCCCGGGCAGTACATCGAGTCCTTCAGGGTTCCCTGCGAGGGCACAGCATCCAGGGTAGAAGGCTCGATCATCATAGTGGCTAAGGACTACACCAACCAGCCCACGTTCGACCAGGCGGACATCACCTGGCTGAACACAGTCTTCCACATGATGCCCAACAACACCCTGACCTTCGCTGCCACCTTTGCGGGCGCTGCAGTGACCCCACTGGTGACATTCAAGGATTCAGACGTGGGCGTTCATATCGAGGGCGTGATATCCACCGGCGGTGAGCTGCTGACCATCACGCTGAACCTGACGGCAGTGCCGGATCCCTTCATGCTTTACATCAGACCCATGCTCAGGGTTTACGGGCTGACCACCGGAACGGCCTTTGACGGCCAGAAGCGTCAGGGCACGGAACTCCTGTTCACCCCGCCCAACAGCGCCATCCCCTTCAAGTACGACAGCGCGAATCCGATGGTGGACGGACAGGTTGGCGGGATCGAAGTCATCAAAGAGGTAGTCAGGAATAAATAACCATCAACCAATAAAAGAGAGGTGAACAAAATGGCTCCATTTGCTTTCAGGAAACATCACGGATCCGTCAACCGGACCAACATGACCCCGGAGATGGCCCAGGCCGCCGTGGAACTCTCCACCCCGCTCCCGTCAGTGGACGAGCAGGCGGAGATGCAGCCGGAGGACTCAGAGCAGTCAGTGGCCGCTCCGGTGGAACAGGAACCCCCGGCCGAGATACCGGCCAAGAAGTCAAAAAAGGGTGTGAAGTGAACTGATAAAATACCCAAACAGGGCATTTTATAATAACACTTCAATTCAATCAAAGGAGACTCATCATGGGAAACTTCTGCGGATCAAACCACTGGCGGGGCCAGCGGCTGGACGTCACCCAGCTGTTCATCGCCGCCAACACCGCTGCCAGGGTAGCCCTGGGCAACAACGTGCCGGGACCGACCCAGGCCAACGTGGGCGACATGTGCACCCAGACCGACACCTCGCAGTGGTACATCATGTCGGCCAAGTCCACCCCGTCGGTTGACGGCGACTGGACCGCGATCACCCCGGCCAACGCCGCCCTGATCGCCAACACCCCGGCCGGCGGAATAGCCGCCGTAAACGTGCAGGCCGCCATCAACGAGCTGGACACCGAGAAGGGCAACGTGGCCGGCATAGTCACAGTCGGACCGCTGGCCCTGGCCGGAGCCGGAGCCCTGGCCGCCAACACCACCGCCATGGAAGCCATCGCCGTGGCCGGTATGCCGGCTGATGCCGTCATAATCGGTTTGCAGCTGTCGGCTGCCCCGATAGCGGGTGCGGTATTCGCCCAGCCCAGAAACGACGGAGCCGGAAACGCCGAGGTCACCTACGGCAACATCACGGCCGCCCCCATCGCTGTGGCCGCCGATGCAGCCATGTACATAACCTACATCTCTCCCGCCGCCTGGTAAACCAGGAGAAAGTGAGTAATTTATGGCAGAGATAAGAAGGATCCGTAACTTCGTCGTGGTGGACGTCCGGACCCCCGAGGAGAAGGCGGCTGACATGGCCAGGGGCACAGCCAACCTTCCCAAGAAGATGCAGCGGCCACCCCGGGAAATAGCCCCTGCGGTCAGCTTGGACTCCGTTCCGGCCCAGTTCAGGGTTCGCGGAACCCCGGTAAAGGCCACCTTGCAGGCTCAGGCTCCGGCAACCCCCCAGAAGGCTCCGGTTAAGCCAGAACCTATCAAGAAGGGCCTCTTTAAGGGCAAAACGAAGAAGTAGTCCACGGACAGAAAAAAGGCCGTAGGCGCCTTAAATGGCTTCCTACGGCCTTTTTAGTAAACAGATTATCTTTCTACCCAGTCCACCGCCTTGGGGTTATCCCTGGCAGCCTTCCTGAGCAGTTCCTTGACCTGTTTGACGGCCCGGTTCATCCCCTCGCAGGGGTACAGACCGGCAGCTTTGGCCTCCACCCGGCCGGTCTTGGAGTCGATGTTGAATGTAATTTGAGCCATTATTTAACCTCCGCGCTTGAATTTGGCCATAAAAGACAGGTAAAGTCAGTAAAATAGTGCTGTTCGTTCTTGCACAGGCCCCAGATCAAGACATCCATGAACCTGATTCCAAAAATAGTTTTCCCATTCTGAGTGGGAATATTGGTATAGAGTCCCAGGATCTCAGCCCCAAAGAGCCTCAGTTGGAAGTACCACGGCTTCATAATCACCTCTCTATAAGTTGTTCTTTGAATGTTTCCCGGATCTTCGGCACTGCCAGTCCGTAGCGCTTCAGGGCTCCGTAGATGACCTGGCGGGACATATTGAAGGTGTTCTCGACCTTCTTGGTCTTGAAGCCCCTTTTGAACATCTCGGCTGCAGTGCGGGCCTGCTCCTCGTTCATCTTGCATTTCCGGCCGAACTTGACACCCGCGGCACGTCTGGCCGACTGCATCCGCAGGTTCCGTTCCCGGTCAGCCTCCCACTCCTTGTTGGCCAGGTAGCCATAAATGGCCACCATCAGCTGGCCCTCCGGAGTGGTGAAGTCTCCCCCCTGGTCAAGTGAAATCAGCTTGGCTTTGATCTTGGATACGATGGTGTTCACTGTGATCACCATGTCGCCTATGCCCATCCTGGTGAACCTGGACAGCTCGGTGACAACGATGATGTCCTCTGAGGTCAGATCCTTCAACAGCTCGGTCATCCCGGGCCGGTTGGCCTTCTTCCCCGAGATACCCTTGTCGACGTAGAACTTGCAGTCCGGCTCAGAGAAGTCTGGAAACCTGTGCTTCAGGTAGCGCACGATGGCATGGCGCTGGGTTTCGATATCCTGGACCCCGGTGGATGTTCTGATGTAGGCTCGTATCACGTCTGGCCTCCTTTCTCTTCCCAGCTGACCACTGGCGGGCCCATCAGGGTCAAACAGGGCTGCATCTCGGGCATGGTACCCATCTGCTCGAAGCAGTTCTTATTGGGGCACAGCGGCTTCTTTCCGTCCTTCCACTCCTTGTGGGACATCAGGACCTCGACCGACTGGTTGCAGTTGGGGCAGTAGAATTCATAAAGAGGCATCTTGCACCCCCAGGGCTTCTACCAGCCTCTCGTTCCTGACCGGGTTGCAGATGGCGTGCCTGATCGCCTTGGCCTCTTTCTTCAGGCAGGGATAACACCGGGAATTCAGGAAGGCATCCCCGCAGTTGATGGTGGTTCCTTCAGCTCCGCAGACGGCACAGCATCCCGGACGACCCTCGTTTGCCATACTTCCTCCTCTTGTAATTTAATCAGTGTTGTGTTCAACTGTAATTATTATACTTAAAGATTGTCAGTTTGTCAAGCCCTCACCATAACTTTCCCCTTGTTAAGAAAGGGGCAGTTTATTACTTAACTTCTTACGGAGATCACCCATGTCAAACTTCAAAAGGCGCATATTCTCTACTGAATATATCTGCAACAAGTCCGTCGTCATGTCTGAGATCTCCGATGTGACCGATCTGGACGTCATTGGTTTCCGTTCCTATAACCCAGTGACAATCGACTTCAGGGATCCCTGCTCCTATGCCGGCCTTTTGGCCAATGGAGCGTTTCACATGATGGCAGGTGGATATATAGGCGAGAAAAGCAATCAGATCACCAATTACACCAACCGAATCAACTTCGCCTGCTGCGTGTACGAATGGCAGGCTTTGGGAGCGCGGAATATGGTCCCGGGAATCAACTATGGGATTGGCATCAACACCTTCTACGCCGTCGACGCCATAACTCATGCAAAAAGCATCCAGCTTCACATCTCGTCTACCTATCGCCTTCCCGGACCAGCCTGGAATAACTGGCTTTACGTTGAAGAAGGAGGCGGAACAACTTTACACACCTTCACCCCCCTCAACTCAAGGGACATCTCCACCGGGAAAATCAAGATCACTTCCACCAGGATAAACGCCAACCTCAAGCGCTACGTCTTCAGCGGTTGGGACAGAACCACTGGATTGGTCTGGACCTATACCTTCGACGATACCCGGGCTTTGGCTGGGGACTCTCCGATAATCTGGGGCTTTGATGAAGAAGCCGGCGGATACGACTCTGCCGACGGATACTGGTCCTCAATTCGTTCATTCTCCGTTGCCGACACGGACCTTCCCCTGGGTGCAAACACAACTCCATAAACCACTTATTTTTAATCTTTTATTAGGAGACCTATTATGGGACACTTCAGAAAACGCATCTTCGACACCCCAGCCCTGCCTGACAAGCAGTTTCCATCTGTGCTGGCGTCAGCGGCCGACCTTAACGCAGCGGGGTTCTTCACCTGGAACGGCGTGGACGGATACACTACTCCCATCACCACCCACTTCGATTACTTCCAGAACCAGATCATTCCCTTGGTCTGTGGTTCCCCCTGGGCCCCTGGCATGGCCGTCATATCCGAGTTTACTCCCACCTGGCAGGCCGCTTTCGCCAACACTTTAGAAGACCGGCGGGACTTCCTAAGTCAGCTGGTAGATCTCAGGGCTGTCGGTTTTAACGGCGGGGTAGCCCTGGGCATTGGAGGAGTGATGGAAGCATGGAGCTGGTCCAATGGATACTTAAATTGGATTGATGTCGAGGTCAATTTCACGGGAGTGGCCTATGAATGGTTGTATTCCTTCAATGGCGCTCCATTCGTATCCTTCCTCACAGTGACCAACTTCGTCGACGCCTACAGTAATATCATCAAGATGAACATGGTCCGCAATGGAGCCAACCAGAAGGATCTCCAGTTCACAGTCTACGATTCGAGCGTCGGGGCCTTTGTCACCTCTGCTGTGATTCCCTGGGCCGTTGCCGGAATAGGCGACGAGATATTCTGCGGAGGGTTCCAACCGAATGGTACCGGTTCCGGACTGGTATCCAGCTTTTTTACTTCAGTGGCCATCTGCCGCAACTGCATCATCAAGAGCTCCAACATCGACCATGCAGCCTACGCCCTGGCCAACCCCCTTTTCCAGATGTAATCTATAAAATAAAAGGAGCAATATCATGGACGCAGTACTAGTCAATCCGGCTCAGCCCATCTCCCAGGAGGAGGCTGACAGGCTGATGGCCGAGTATCAGGCCACCCTGGACAAGCTGGCGGCCGCAGGTCTGAAGCCACCCCGGGCCATCCGGCCTCCGGTCTCTTTCCAGCCCACCGGACAGGACGAGATGATGGAGCTGGTCCGTCAGGCATGGACCGACCCCAACGGCAGCGTGCTGGTCTTCTTCCCGGCGTCAGGCGGAGCCAGGGTGGTCAAGCGGGCGCCAGAGCTTGAGCCTGCCCCGGCCAGGTCTCCCCTGTATTTCACCATCCACCGCACCGGCACCAGCAAGCCCACCAAGGTCTCCCCCGGCGGAGTCAAGCGGAACTTCGGGGTGGCACTGAAGATCGCCACTTACGAGGATTCCACCCGTCTGAGCAAGGCCACCGGGAAAACAGTCAACCCCGGGGACGTCATAGCCTCTGGCTACAATGTCGAGGCCAGCGACCCGACCGAAACCGAAGTATAAATGATCCAGCAGCTGAAACAAAAAGTCACTCAGCTCGACCGGAGATTCATCTCAGCCCCCTCCACTGCCGAACGTATCCAGGCGGTGGAGGAGCTGGGGGATCTCCTGTTTGCCTTTACGGACACCCTGGCCTCTGAGATCAGGGCGCTGATGCCGTTGCGGTTCCAGGTCAGGTCGGCCAAGTCGGAGAAGGTCTCCAGGCTGTTCGATCCCGAGCTGGATGACCGGCCGGAACCCGCCCAGGAGACCACCCTCCCGGCCACTCCCGCCCAGTTAAAAATGCCGGCCCTGCCGGACCGCTTCCTGGCTGCCATGTCCAACACCGGAGCCATGGAGAAGCTGAAGCTGGAGCAGGAGATAGTCCGGTCAGTTCTCCATTACAGTTTCATGCCCTCCGAGAACTGGCTTTACATGACCCCCGAGATGGAGGAGATCGTCCAGAACTACTTCGCCTCGCGCCTCACCCGGGACGAGTACCTGAAGCAGATGGAAGACCTGAAGGCGTTCCAGGACCCCGTGCCCATAGATCTTCTGGTCTATGAGATCCGGGACTTCCTGGATGACCGCTACCAGATCGTGGACCTGATCGACCGCGGGGTGGCTCCCACGGCCCGGGGCCGCAACCCACTGGCTTCAAGGATCCAGTCCAACCTGCAGATGTTCGTGGAGATCTTCCGGCACCTGGCCTACATCGACGCTGCCATCTCAGGCTGGGTAGACAGGCTCTACGGAGGGCCCCTGCACACCAAACTGGCTCCGGAGCTCTACAAGGACCTGACCTTCTTCATGTTTGAGTCCACCTCTGTCCACGAGGCGTGCGTCAAGCAGGCTTTGGGTCAGAAGTCCTCCAAGTTCTCCGACCCCATCACCGGGCTTCAGCCGGTTGACCGGCCCATCTCCAGCACCTTCGCCTCGGACCCTGTCAGATTTGCCGTCAGGTATGCGTCACTGATGGCTGCTGTGGCCAAACCAGCCTCCATGGATGACAGACGGAAGGAACCATTCGACTGGTCATTCCTGGTCAACCCCAGGGTTTACAACGTATCCCGGGAGGCCGAGGGCCAGATCATCTTCCAGGAAGTGCTGGGAACCAGGATCCCCTACCGGAGAACACCAGAGGACAGAACCTGCTTTGTGGCTGTCAGGACCATGCTGAACGCTATGATGCTGGGCTACCAGCCGTCAGCTCAGGGCCAGACCATCGCTCAGGCTTACGAGCCCCTGCTGCCTACTGAAACCCCGGCCGACTTCAAGAAGCTCCTGGCCTGCGTGGGAGATCTCCTGCTTCCGCATCCCGACGTCCACCGGGCCTTTTTTGAGGAACTGTTAAAGAATCTTTCGTCACCGGACGTGGTCACGGAGGTATTCACCAGGGCGGTCCGCACCGGAAAGTTCGACGTGGTTCTGCGTCAGGAAGCCTTCAACCGCACCAAGGCCATGCTTGACACCCGGTTAAAGAAGCACCAGCTGGACAAGTCCGAGCACCAGGCCCTGGTGGACCAGTCGGCCACCGGCATCGCTGCGGAGCCAATCACCGAAGTCGTCAACAGGTTCACCTGGGAAGACCATGCCTACCTGCTGTCCGTGTTCGCCTTCCCCAACCTGGTGCAAGACGGGAAGATCATATCCCTGGAGTCGTTCTTTGCCGAGCTGAAGAAGACCAACAAGCAGAAGCTGATCGAGAACGTGCTGAAGCCCGGTCACTACTACCACCACCAGACCAAGTCCTTCAACCAGTCCACCCAGAAGTGGGAGTACCACCAGGAACGCCGGTTCAGGCCCAACTATCTCTTTTTGTGGATGCAGCATATTCTGAACTTCGTGAACCTGCACAATCTCAGGCTCCCAGACGGGAAGATCGACGTGGCCAGGACCCAGAAGTACGCCCATGTCGCCACCTGGATCGACCCCGACACCGGGACACCCATGCAGGGCCCCTTGACAGTGCGACGGCCGGAGTACGGGCTTCCCCCGTTCTTTTTCAAGGTTCAGACCAGCCAGGGCAAGGATTATCCAGTCGTAGTCAGGAACACCTACTCGTTACGCAACCGCAGGGCCACCTTCCATGACTTCCAGATCTTCATGCTCCTAGACGAGAACAACATCACAGAGCTGGACCTGGGCGGATACGTCAAGGACGGGGTGATGCTCCCGGTCAACGAGGAGAACCTGAACCGGCTATCCAACCAGCTGTTGTTTAAAGAACGGGTCACCCTGCCGGACGGAAGCCTGTCGCCTTTAGAAGTCAACAAGCACAACGTCAGCATCCTGACCACCATGATGAACGACGACGTGGAGGATGAGATCAGAATGGCTGAGATGGCGCTGCAGGACCAGGTGAGGCATGTGGCGGAGTTCGTAGAAGCCGAGAAGGAATCCCTGGAGGGTTACAGCCAGAACGAACAGAACCAGATCATCTATGACAAGCTCTCCGATCAGGACTACGACCTGCCGGCCTTACGCAAGATGGCCGACATCATGCAGAAGATCCGTGAAGTGGAGGAACGTCCTGAAGATTCCGTGATGCCCGACCCCCAGCAGAACATCCCAGAGCAAAAGCCCGAACCCCGCACCCGGAGGCTCTCTCCCAGGGAGATCACCAGGAAGATGGAGATCGACTATGCTCAGGCGGAGTCCGACGAGGAGAGATCCAGGATCATTCACGATGCCCAGAACGAGCTGATGCTCTGGGAGGAACGCCTGGAAGACGAGCCGGAGGAGAAGCCGCTGAAGATCAAACCCATCATCAAGCTGCCCATCGGCCGCGAGATGCTTCAGTCAGACGAACAGTTCAAGACCCGACTCAAGAACATCCTGGAACGCAAGTCCCCGCCAGGTTTCTCAGAAGAGGAGAAGCTGGTGTGGCGTGAACAACTCAGTTCAAACATTAAGTGAACAGCCAATAGGCTTAACCCTGGGGTTAAGCCTATTGGCCAGCTATCACATAGGAGCAGTATGGCAGACTCAGACAACAAGTTCATCGAGAAGATGGCCGTTATCGTGGGGCTCATCTCGTCAGGGATCTACATCCGTTCACACTTGAACTCACCGCCTGTGCCAAAGTGCCCGCAGTGCAAGCTTCCCCAGGCTTACCCCGGGGAGCGGTACTCTCAGTGTCCCCGCTGCGGACAGCTGATGGACTGGAAGGTAAAGATTTAAGTCAGCTGAAGTTGCGCCACCGCTCGGCCCGCCTTTTAGGGGCGTGCCGGCGTTGGCTTACGGGTTTTAACACAATTCGGAGGACCACATGATAGGCTATTCTACCCATGGGTACATCACGTCACTGGCCAACGTGAAAGAGCTGTCACTGCTCCAGGGCTCATCCTGGTTCGATGACTCAGCTCTGGACGGCGAGAAGTCCCGGGCTGTGTGGGTGACACTGAAGCCTGAAGACGCTCTCAGGCACCTGTTTCCAGCCAGCATACACGAGCTTCCCGAAACCTCTATCGAAAAGAAACAGTATCAGATGGCACTCCTGGCTCCTGAGAACTACGTCGAGAAGATGGAGCTCTCACCCGATTGGCAGGAGGTTCTCCAGGACGGCCAGGGCGGACACCTGTATATTCTCCCAGTCGGCCGGACCATAGAGCCATCACCACTGGGGATGCTGGCGGAGATGGAGGTTCACGAGGTTCAGCCGGACTTGTCCGACGAAGCCTCGGCGAAGTCGGAGATCGGCAAGATGGTGAAGCCCATGTCACTGGTCAGCTATCTGGGTGGGAAGAAAAAGTGGATCGAAGTGTTCGAGCAGGATCTGCTGCCGCTGTTGCACACCAGGATCAAACAGCCTTACGCATTCCTGGACGCCTTCGGGGGCTCAGGCATTGTCAGCTATACTTTCAGGATGGGTGACTATGGCTCTGATGTCAGGAAGGTCTACTACAACGACGTCAACGACAACATGGTGAACCTGCTGAAAGCCGTGAAGAATAAGACCCAGGAAATGTATGACATACATCAGGAATTGATATCCATCTTCTCCAAAGACCCGACACAGAAAGGCTTCCAGGCTCTTAAAGCCATCTCCGAGAACGATCCGAGCATAGCCAGGCGTGCAGTAGCATACGTGATGCGCATGAAAGCCTCCTACATGGGGAAGGGAGCCAATATCCCGAAGCAGGCGGAAACGATAGAAGGCTCCGTCAGGAAAGCCATCCATGCCCTCGACAGCCTGGACTCGTGGCATGAAGCCTTCAAGGATACCACCATCCTGCACGGATCCTTCGACGAAGCTATCGAGAAGTTCGAACGGGAACAGAAAGCACCGCGGGTCATCTTCTGCGACCCGCCCTACATCGGCCACAAAGCCTCAGAGCAGTATGAAGCCGCCTTCGACCACAGTCTGCACCAAAGGCTGGTGGACATGATAGCCGGCCGGACCTCGACCTTTGTGCTGACCCACAGCATCAACCCCGAGTTCACCGCCATCTACGGGCCGGTGCTGAAGACCCGCGACTTCAACCTGGACGTGGACGTCAGGTATGGCAACAGGGGCGACCACGAACGCCAGCACGAGACCCTGTCAGTGTGGTTTGCCAAGAGGTGATCGCCACCCTCACCGGAGACTAAGAGAGACCCGCCATTCCCAAAAAATGCTTCAGGACGCAGGCCCGGATTGCAATTCAAACCGCAGTCCGGGCTTTCCATTTGCCATATTTTCCGCAGTCCGATAAGACCCTTTGCGGATTGGGCAGGGGTGCTGGGTAAGGCTGGCGGAAAGACTGGCCGAGTTAAACAAATCAAAATAGGAGACCAAAAGTGGAGAACGAGAACGTCGCCACGGCTGACCAAGTCGCAGTCACAGCGGAAGCCACCATCAATCCGGCAGAACTGCTGGAGAGCCTGGGCCAGCTGGCCGCCCAGATGGAAAAGGTGAACCCTGCCGGAGCCAAGCAGATCCGGGCCCAGGCAGTCCGCCTGGAGAAGCAGATGCAGAAGGTGGTGGATGTGTTCCCGGCCTACGAGGAGGCAAAGCTGGAGGAGGCCCTGGATGCCTTCCACAGCGAGTATGCCGACTCGCCCGACACCACCGAGTTCCTGATGGTCAGGGGCAGCGAGGTGCGGAGGATGAAACTGGACCGCAACAACTGCTACATTACCTCCACCGGCATCAAGAAGATCCTCCAGCCGGCCAGAGAGAACTCTGGCGGCATCAACCCGCAGGCTCTCTCCATCACCTTGAACCAGGACGGCACCTTCACCCTGGAGCCCAGCCACGCCGGGGTGGACTACAAGGACCACCTGGCCAACAAGTGGAAATAGGCCTTTGCAAACCAGACCAAAGAGACCGCCTTCGGGCGGTTTTCTTTTGCTTCAATAATTTCAACCAGTTAAAAATAAAAGGAGTCAAACCAATGACTCAGGAAGAACGGCAGGCTAAGCTGATAGAGACCGCACAGAAGATCGGGTTTAAAGGGGACAAAGAGGACCAGGGTATCTTTGGCCCTGATTCTTTCGTGGCCGGAGTTCAACTGAAGAACGTGCTGGAGGAGTTGACAGTGAACGAGGACGTTTTCAACAGCTTCATGGAGATGAACGAGCACCAGCAATTCTCGGTGATCGCCACCGGCATCAGGACCGCTCAGCAGAGCCTGGTTACCAAGTGGAACGAGTACATCAGGGTGGCGATGGAATACCGGATCGAAGCCATCAAGGAAGACCAGCGCCAGACGGCCATCTCCGGCATCTCAAAGCAGGCCAGCTCAAAGCTGCCGGACGGGACGGGCAAATGAGCTGGAACAGCAAGTCACCTGCAGCGGTGGTGGAAGCGCCAATCACCTTCCAGTTCGCCAAGAAGAAAGTCATCGAGATCAGAACCGGCGTGTTCAAGCCATCGGATCCTCCCAAGATAGACAAGGACTACATCTGGTCGGGCCCGGTGGAAGGCTACTGCCTGGGACACCTCTGCGAGACCTGCGGAAAGCCTTTCGCAGTGCACAGCTCGGACGAGGCCATGTGCCCGACTGACCGGATGAAACGGGTGGACTAAGAACGTCCCCCCTATGATGGGGGTTGACGAGCGGTCCCAGTGCGAGGCTGGGCCCAGAATGATCTGGTGTGGTTAAAACCCGACAACCAGCCGCTGTAAAGAAGTGCTGCAAGGACGGCCGTGTGGTCCGGTAGAAGTCCGGTTAAATCGTCCTCACTGAGCAGAGCCACACAACAACATAATTTTTAACCAAGGAGATTTATGGAGAACGAGAAAAAGCTCTGGCGGCATATGCTGACGGAGAAGATGGAAGGGAACAGCACCACCGCACTGGGCAATTACGAGGAGATAGACGTGATCGGGGTTTTCTTCATGGAAGCCCACAAGTACGCCGGTCACCACATCATTCGCAAACTGAACGAAGACGGGCCCCTGAAGGATACCTCCATTGACAAGAGCGAGATCATCAAGGCTTTCTGGGCGCAGTATCCACAGGACAAGAAGGCCAAAGTGCTGGAGCTGGTGTCCGAGGATGTGGCAGCCTGCCTGATCTACTACTCGGCGAGTCTGGCAGTTACAATCGCACAGCATACGTTCAATCAAGGTCCTGCGATAAGGATACTGAGCAGTCTGGACGGCTTTCTTAAGCGGCCCCTTGCCGACCCGGACCATCCGAACCACAACGAAGGATAGCTAATCAATATTATATTATAGAAGGGAGGTGACAATACATGGCAGAAGAATATCCCAGACCATCAAGCGCCTGGACAGTGGCGGAAGTGCTGGATCTCAAGCCCCTGCCGGCACTGGCCGACGGGCAGGCGTCCACGCTGTGCGAGGCCGAGATCAAGATCAGGGTTCTGGTCAAGTCCAAGGACGTCGAGATCCTGAACGGGCCCGAGATCAACAAGGGCGACCTGGTTTCAGGCTTCCTGAACCTGGAGTTCCGGAAGAACGACCCCAAGAAGACCAACGTCTACCTGGGCGGCATACGCAAGTATGTGCCCAAGGACCAGCGGGTAGCGGAACCGGAGCCGGTGAACGCCTGAAAGGACGAGGTGCCCTTTTAGTGAACAACCCCTCAAGCAGAAATGCTTGGGGGGTTTCTTAGGTATAACCTATCCAGTCAACCAAAAAGTTTACAAGGAGGATACCATGCCAGAGAGAAAGATGGTCTATGGCAAGAAAGAGCCTGACCACTTCGCACCCATCGCCACCTACATCGCCGGCAAGACCTTCAGCACCTACTCCCACATCGCTCCCCACATCATCGGAGCTAACCTGCTGGGGCCCACTGACGACAAGCCTTACCAGCTGCTGTTCAAGAAGGTCATCATTGAGATGGCCGGAATGATCGGTTACACAGTCAGCTTCCGGGAGATGAAGAAATGACAAACTACATCGAACGGGACGGGAAGATCTTCTGGAGAAAGCCGGTGGCCAAGGTCGGCGGATGCCCGGTGGCAGACCGGCTGGTCCCCGAGGAGAAGATAGCCAGGTATTTGATGCTGGAGCTTCGCAGGGGAGGAGGAACGAACAGCCAAACTTGTCGTGCCCTACGCTCCGAAACCAGGCAGGTCTACCACATTCACTTCACCGACAAGGACATGAGGGGCATTCTCAGACGGATGCAGATCCAGGGTAAGCCGGTGGTCAGCACACCGCACGGGTTCGCGCTGGCCACCAAAGCGCAGGTGGCACAGCAGGCAGCCAGGATGATGAAGCACGGCTTCGCTGAGGTGATGTATGCCCGGAGACTCCTGGGCAGCAGGCTCTGGTATAGGCTGGTGGGCCAGCTGAGGCTGAACCTGAAAGCGAGGGGGTGATAATTATGAAGAAGAAACCACCTTGTTTGAGTCATACCCCAGATTATGTTGCACACGATTTGACGTTGCAAAACCTTTTCAACGACCAGATGCTATCGCTACGTCAAAAGCTGGAGATCTATATCCATGAGAAGCGCTGGCGTCGTGAAAACTCCATAAATGCTTCCATTTTTGGAATTGAGCCTGCTGTGCAGGAAGGAATATTTGAAGATCTCGAACGTTTGATGGGGAGGTAAACGTGAAGAAGGACACCATCCGGCTTCTCATCACCTTGGACTGCAACCTGAGCTGTTCCTACTGCTGCAATAAACAGCAGAGGGTTTACAGCCAGTTCCAGAAGAAGACCTTTTCGGAGATTGACTTCAGCAAATACCAGAACGTCTGTATCACAGGTGGGGAGCCATTCCTGAAGAAAGACCTGCTTTACCAGATCATAGATGACATACCGGAGGGGAAGAATGTTTACCTCTACACCAACGGAGTTCTCATCACAGACGAGGACGTGGTGCGGTTGCGTTCTCTGGAGAAGGCAGGACGGATCAAGGGCATCAACATCGGGTTCCACGAAGGGCAGAATGAATTTCTTCTGGAGTTGGAGAAGCGACACCCGACTGGACATATACCTCTGCGCTTCCTGAGATTGCAGTTCGAGAGGAAAGCCTGGGAAAGATACCAGAGGATCGAAGGTCTCAGTTGGATCCACGACAGCCTTTACCTGAAACATCCACGAAGTTTCAAATTCTTGACTCTCAACGACTGCGACAGACCGAACGAGGACTGGGTTCAGCTTCAGGCGGTGCCGGCAGTGCGGAGAATTGCCAGGGAGGTAACATAATGCCAAAGATCAATAACCCCAAGTTCATCAGGGGAGCAAACAGGACCCCCATTGTTTACAACAGGCTTAAGCCCTGCCCGGACTGCGGAGGCCACCGGATATGGCTCTGCGACGAGAACATGAGGATAGTGCTGGGAAACGACGCTCCCATAGAGAATCCCCGCTGGCAGTATTACTGCGACAGCTGCGACTACCAGGGACCCTTTGCAATAACCAAATATGAGGCGAAGCTCGCCTGGAATAAACTTGAAAGGAAAAAGAGAAATGATAGAGAAACTAACTAAATCACAAGAGAAACGCATTCCTGAATTCAACAAGAAATGGAATGCAATAGGTTATAACACAGAACCCGTCGACCGGAAGAAATCTACAGAAGCAATCAAAAATTATTTAGCCGTTGCAAATATTAAATGTAAAGATGTAATGTATTTTTCTTCTCCCATGATGTGCAATTTGGCTTATAGTATTTTGAGGACCCAACTGGGGACCCAACTGGGGACCCAACTGGGGAGCCAACTGTGGACCCAACTGAGGGACCAACTGGGGAGCCAACTGGGGAACCAACTGGGGAGCCAACTGGGGACCCAACTGGGGGACCAACTGGGGAGCCAACTGGGGAACCAACTGTGGACCCAACTGAGGACCCAACTGGGGG
>Ga0209416_1000276_pt1 | contig 55361 bp, 53 predicted proteins | sample RifGroF1_FD_184001 | JGI IMG/M metagenome (GOLD analysis project Ga0209416, IMG submission 184001) | Groundwater microbial communities from Rifle, Colorado, USA - Groundwater F1 (SPAdes) (version 2) | ecosystem: Environmental > Aquatic > Deep subsurface > Groundwater | place: Rifle, Colorado... | reverse complement strand
TGGTTTTTTTCGGATAAACATATTTCCAGTTTATCAGTGGGACACCTAATCGTAAAGACCCAATCCTTTATTCAAGCCAGTATCACCAGTTGTTTTTGTGATTTTTCAAAAAACGACGAAGTCAGGAAAAAAGGCAACACTGATTCAACTAGTATCTCTGTGCAAACAAACATTCTTTAAATTGTGATATTTTCACAAAAAAAACTCCGGTAATTTTCCGGTGTTTTTATTTTTATATATTTTATTTTAAGCTTCTTTTTTAATCAAGCTATCAAAATTTCCGATTTGATTTTTACTGAAGAAATAAAAGAAAGGCGCAATAATAAGAATGGAAATAAAATGCATTGAGGAAAAGATATAACCAGATATATCACTTGAATCAAAAAAAATCATTCTAAAAATAACTAGCGAGAAAAACAAAAGACCCGTAGAAATTCTCACAATATTTATATTGTTTTTTATAACAAATATTTTGTTTATAAGTTTTGCCGAATAAATTATACTTATCCAGACAAGAAAAAATTTCACTGCTTCACCTAAGATTGCCAACCAAACAATCACTCCGAAATTTTTAGCGATACCCTCAACTATATGCCCAAAAATTGCACTAAATAAAAATGGCGCAAGAATTCCCGCTAATAACCAATGTAGCAAGGCTACTTGCCAGTCTTTAAATTTCTTTATCTTTTTCATAATAAATTTTTATTTTTAGTTTTTGTCTTTTTTTATTATACAATATTTTTGAAATTCATCAAAATCAAAAAGTTTTTATTTTATTTTTATCTCCTTAATTGCACCCTCCCCCAGTTCTTTGTTTATTTTTTTAATAATCGTATTTCTATTCATAAAAAGCTCACTCGCCCAGGCGGAGCTAGTGAGTTTTATAAAAATAGTTCCATTCTTAAAATAATCCGCTCGAAGTTTTGACGCTCCAACATTACCAAATTCTTCTTTAATAACTCTGTTAAAAATATAAAAGATATCCTTGTCTGTTAAGGATATCTTGTGAATGCTTTTTCTTTTATTAATTAAACTACTAAGTGATTTCATTTTTTAATTATTATTTTTTTTCAAAAAATTATACACAGCGCGCGCAGCGATAGCTCCTTCAGACGCGGCGGTGATGACTTGGCGAAATTTATCCGAACCATTTGTGATGTCACCTGCCGCAAAAATTCCTAGCACATTTGTTGCACCAGTTTTTTGAATTTTTATATATCCATTTTCATCCAATTCAATTTCTAGTTCACTAAAATATTCCACCGCCGGATCTGAACCCGCTTCAATAAAAAGACCATCTAAATTTAATTCATTGGAATTATTATGAGCTTTATCGAGTTTTATTTTTTCCAGTTTTTGCTCACCTAAAATTTCCACTACATTAGTTTCATAAAGCACTTCTATTTTTTTATTATTCTTAATTAGATTTACCCAAAAAGGTTCAGCGCGAAGTTCTTTTTTGCGATAAATTAAATAAACTTTCTCTGCTAAATCAGCTAGATATAATGTGGCAGTCGCTGCACTATCTGATCCACCAATCACACCCACAGTTTTATTTTTATAAAAAAATCCATCACAAGTAGCACAATATGACACACCCTTTCCAATAAATTCTTTTTCTCCTGTAATATTTAGTTTTCTTTTTTTTGTTCCAGTCGCTAAGATAATTGTCTTTGTATGCAAAATATTTTTATTCGCAAGAGTTATGGAAAAAATATTATTTTCTTTGTTTATTTTTTCCACTAACTCAGGCAAAATTTCCACCCCATATTTTTTCGCGTGATTTCCCCATTTTTGACTAAATTCAAATCCACTCATATCCTCCATCCCCGGATAATTATCAATCTTATGTGTCTCACTAATTTGTCCACCTAAAAGCGCGCCCACAATTTTATGTTCCACTCCATAACGCGAAGCATAAATTGAAGCTGAAAGTCCCGCCGGCCCCGCACCAATAATAATCAGATCTAAAATTTCTTTTTCTTCCATTTTATTTAATAATTATCCCCTCTCGAGTTAATAATTTCCTTTTTTCTTTTTCTCCCCGATTATATCCACCAATCTCTCCATTTGAACAAATGACGCGATGGCATGGAATTTTTAAATTATGATTTTTATGTAAAATATTACCCACTGCCCGATAAGCTTTTGGATTTCCTGCTTCTTTGGCCACTTTTTTATAAGTTAAAACTTTCCCAATTGGAATTTTACCAACTATTTCTAACACTTTTTCCTGAAAACTCTTTTTCATACTAAATACTAATTCTTTATCGGCATCACAATATAAGTGAAATTTTCCAATACCTCACCGGATTTTTCATTAATTTCGCGAACAGCCACAGGAGTAGCTTCACTGTTTAGTAAAATTGCCACTTGAGAAGTGGTAGTGGCGTTAATTCCATCCAAAAGATATTTAGAGTTAAAAACAACTTCCTGAGATGGTCCTATGATGTCAAATTTGAGCTCAGCTGAATTTTCACCAGCTTCAGCGCTAGAAGATAGAATAAAAATTTTTCCTTCCTTTTGGTTAATTTTGAGCGTTATCTCATTTGATCCGCCAGCAGAAAAAACACTCGCTATTTTAATGGCATTTTGCAAAACTTGTTTTTCCCCTACTATTCTTGTTTTATATTCCGCCGGCATTATATGTTTATATTCTGGATATTTTCCATTTATAAGCCGGGAGACTAATTTAATACCATCTATTTCAAAAAATATTTGCCCCTCTTCAATAGTTATTTTCACTCTATTATCAACATCAGGCGCAAGCATCCGATTTAATTCCCCTAAAACATTAGCTGGGATAATCACATTTTCATTTTTTTCAATAAAAAGCTTATAAGTTTCTTTATTTATATTAATTTCTTCTATTTTAATTTGACATTCTGAAAGACGAAAACTATCTGTGGCCGCAAAAATAAGCTCTTTTTCTTTTAAAATAAGGTTTATTCCTGTAAGTTCTTGACGTGATTCATTAAACGCTACTGCTGGCATTACCTTTAAAATAGCGGTTTTTAACTCTAAACTAGAAAGATCTAATAGATATTCTGTTTTTCGTAGAGGTAAAAGAGGGAAATCTTCTGCTGAAATTCCTTTTATTATAGCTTTATTTATTCCACTTTTTATTTTTAAATTATTATCCACAAGTTCTAATGAAATATTCTCTCCATTTGGAAGATTAGCAGAAAAATTACTAATAAGTTTTGCTGGAATTGTTATTCGCCCTTCTTTTTCTATTTTTGCTCCTATTTTAGAAGATACTCCAATTTCTAAATTAGTAGCAGATAATTTCAATCCTCCTTTTTCTGTTTCAAAAAGAATATTATTTAAAATAGGTAGGGTATTTTTCTTTGAAACTACTCTTTCACAATTAAAAATTGCTTTCTTAAAATTCACTTCCGTACAAATTAATTTCATATTGTTTTATTTAGTATTTAATTATTCTTATTATTAATATAAAGTTATTACTATTATTAGAGTGGTTGATAATTGGGGATAAGTACTAATTTTGTTTTATATAAGCTAAAATATATGTGGATAAAAACTGGATAAGTGTTTTGTGGGAGTATTTTTTTGACGGGATAATTTAATGGTAAAAAATATATTTTAGAGATAGTTCAAATTAATAACAGGGTTTTTTGTATTTTAAACACAGAGTTATTAAGGGGTTTTTAAGGTGTTTATCCACAGATTATACACTTTTATTAGTTTATTGCATATAAAAAATCTTTAAGATGGGTGATTTCTTCATTAAGTTTTTCATCTAATTTAATCTCTTTGGAAATTTTTTCATAAGCATGCATAGCTGTGGTGTGATCACGACCCCCTAATTTATCACCAATTCCTGGGTAAGAGAAGGAAAGCTCTGTTCGCATAAGAAACATAGCTATTTGACGGGGTTTTACCACTTCTTGTTTTCTGTTTTTAGCTACTAAATCAACTGGAGATATTTCATAAAAATCAGAAACAGCTTTAATAATGTGTTTATGATTGATACCTTTTTTTTTGCCACTAGAGATAATATCAGATAATATTTGCTTTGTATAAGCAGAATCAAGCGATTTTTTAGTTAATTGGGCGCTCACAGACACACGATTTAGCGCACCTTCTAACTCACGAATATTATTTTTAATATTTGTGGCAATAAATTCTAAAGCTTCCTCAGTGATTTCTACCCCATTTTGAGCGGCTTTTATTTTTAGAATAGCGAGTCTAGTCTCAAGATCTGGTTTAGAAACATCTGCAATCATCCCCCCTTCAAAACGTGAGCGGAGTCTTTCTTCAAGAATTTGAATGGCTTTAGGGGCTCTATCACTAGAAAGCACTATTTGTTTGTTGAGTTGGTAGAGATAATTAAAAATATGGAAAAACTCTTCTTGGGTCTTCTCTTTTCCGGAGATAAACTGGATATCATCAATAATAAGCAGATCTATTTTTTGATAATATTCCTTAAATTCCTGGATTTTTTGATTTTTTATCGAATCTATTAGATCACTCGTGAATCTTTCTGAAGAAATGTATTTTACCCGAGTTTGTGGGTTTGTTTTTAGCGCCTCATTACCAATTGATTGGATAAGATGGGTTTTTCCCAACCCCACTCCACCGTAGATAAAAAGCGGATTATAGACGTTTCCAAGGCTTTTTGAGACAGCATAGCAAGCGGCGCGAGCCAATTCATTACTTCCACCAATAACAAAATTTTCAAAAGTATATTTTGGGTTTAAATTACTCTCTTGGCTTATCTGAGGCTTTTTTTCATAAAAAACATGGGCTCTTTTTGGGGCTTGCACGGCATCAACGGTTATTTCTTTGTTTGTTTGAGGAAAAGATTGGGTTGGGCCAGAGGAAATCAAACAAGAAACTGACTTTATATCACCCTGAATGTTTTTCAAAGCTCGTAAAATATAAAGATCATACTTATTTTCTAGCCATTCTTTGGCAAAGCCATTTGGCACACCAATAACTACATGCCCGTCCTTTAAGGAAAGAATAGAAGTGTTTTTAAACCAAGTGATAAAATTAGCCTTGGAAATAGAAAGCTCTATTTCTCCTAAGGCTGTTTGCCAAAGTTCCTCGTTGGTCATTTTAGTAGTTAAATTAATAAAGAAAGCTTTACTAAAAAAAGTATAACACAGCCAAAAAATCTAGTCTAAGAAAAAGGGGGATAAAGCTGTTGATAAGATGTGGATGACTATAATTAAATATATAATACAAAACAAAAAGAAATGCAAGTTTATCCCCCACCACTTTTAGTTTATAAGGTTTTTGTGTAAAAAAATCTTCAGGTGTTTAGTTATTTATTCTAGTTTAATTAAGATAGTTAAAACTAAAAGTGGTGGGGGATGAATTGACTTATGGTCTATTAGCTGGTAGAATTTCAATTGAATTAACTAATAATAATAAAATGAGCGTAACATATCAACCAAAAGCAGGCAGAAGAAAAAAAAGACACGGTTTTATCGAAAGAAACAGTACTAAAAACGGAAAAGCTGTTTTGAAGAGAAGAAGACAAGCTGGTCGAAAAAAATTATCAGTATAGGTATAATCTTATGCTTCCTCGAAAAAATAGGCTTTTAGAGACAAAAGACTTTGAAATGATTAATCGCACAGGCAATTTCTTTTCTTTTGGGGAAGTTTTTTTGAAGGTAAGGAGAAATAATAGTGAAGAAACGAGAGTGGGTTTTTCTATTGGAATTAAGTTTTCTCCTAAGGCAGTAGAAAGAAATCGAGTGAAAAGGCAATTACGAGAAATATTTAGAAAAAACATAGAAAAATTGAAAAAAGGAAATGATATGATGGTTTCTCTTCGAAAAAGTAATCAAAAAGAGTTTTCTCAGGATATCTTAGAGCGAGACACTCTAGAAGCATTAAAAAAAGCAAAACTAATATAACTAATTTATAAATCACAATGTCCTTTTTGTTCAATGAAGTTGTTTATAAGCCGATCTATAATTTTCTAATCTTTACTTATAATGTAATCCCCCTACATGATTTTGGGATAGCGATTATTGTTGTGACTTTGGTTTTGAAGTTTCTTTTAATTCCACTTAGCAAAAAACAAATTCAGTCGCAGAAAAAAATGCAAGAAATGCAGCCAAAAATCAAAGAAATTCAAGAAAAACACAAAAATGACAAAGAAAAACAGAGTCGAGCCTTGATGGAATTCTACAAAATGAATAAAACCAATCCTTTTTCGGGATGTTTGCCAACAATTTTTCAACTTATCTTTCTGATTGCGATTTATCAAGTATTATTTAATATTTCCAAGGCAGGACTACTAGTAGATCCAAAGGAGCTATATTCATTTATCCCAAATCCAGGGCAAATTAACCAATATTTTTTAGGAATTATCGATCTTTCTAAAACAATTAATATAAATCAAATAACTATTAAGGTTGTTCCGCAACTCATTTTGATTGTTTTGGCAGCGCTGGCTCAATATGTGCAGATAAAAATGATGACCCCTAAGATAAGCACGCAACCCAAAGGCTCAGAGCCAGATATTTCGCAGATAATGTCTAAACAAATGATGTATCTCGGGCCACTTCTGACACTTTTTATTGGGATAAAATTTCCAGCGGGACTTGCTCTCTATTGGCTTGTTTCAACAGTTTTTGCTATAATTCAGCAGACGAAGATATTGGAAAAAGAAAAGACTAATAGTTAATTTTAATAATATGGAAAACGAAAAAATAACATCTGAAACTAAAGAGGAGATAAAAAAAGCGATCGAAGAACTGGTTCTAAAGATGGGATTTTCTTGTGAAGTTGAAATTATAGAAGCTCAAAATAATGAGCAAGAAGAACTGGTTTTTAACATTAAAACAGAAGAATCAAGCTATCTAATTGGACAATACGGAGTGAATCTTCAAGCTTTGCAACATATGGCCAGAATAATTTTTCGTGGAAAAACGGAGAATAAGGCCAATTTTACATTGGATGTTAATTCTTATCGACAGGAAAAAAATGAATCTGTCTTTGCTTTGGCTAAAAATATGGCGGAGACATCTCTTCGTGAAGGACGAGCAGTGGTAATGCGTCCAATGTCTCCATATGAAAGACGACTTGTGCACATGGAATTGGCTAAAAATGACCAAATTAAAACCGAAAGTACCGGCGAAGGAGAAGATCGAAGAGTGGTTATCAAGCCAGCTAATCTTGTTTAGCTCCTACGAATTACTAAGCGAATATAGATATGGAGTCACTGAAGAATTAAATTTTTTTCAAAATTCCTGCCGGCAGGCAGGAAACTCGAACTCTGAATTTTATAACTAAAAATTTCCCTCAATCGACGGCTGCCAAAGGAAATTTTTGGATAAAATTCGAATTCTCAAACAAAAATTTTGTAAAAATTTTAATTCTTCATTGGTTTGGACATAACTTCTAGAATTATTTGTAAATTAGTATATTTGTATTTGATTAGTAATTCGTAATTTTATGGTTATTGCAAGAAAAATAGCTTATAATGTTCTAGTTAGCAGTTTTTCTAAGATTCTTTCGACTATTTTAGCGCTAGTTTCTATTGGGTTAATTACAAGATATCTAGGCCAAGAGGGCTTTGGGAATTACGCCACAGTGTTGGCGTTTTTATCTTTTTTCACTGCCATTGCTGATCTGGGACTTTATTCTACTGTCACTCGAGAGATTTCTCGAGAAGGGGCGGATGAAGAAAGGATTGTGAGTAACATTTTTACTTTAAGAATAATAATTTCACTAATTGTTCTAATCTTAGCTCCAGCTATTGTTTTTTTCTTTCCATACCCAACAGAAGTTAAGCAGGCGATTATTATAGTGGCGTTGTCTTTTCTTTTTTCTTCGTCCTATCAAGTGCTAAATGGTGTTTTTCAGAAAAATTTAGCCATGGATAAAGTAGCTATTTCAGAATTAACTGGGAAGATTGTCCAGGTAGTTTTTATTTTTTATGCTATAAAATTCCAACTTAGTTTTCTTTGGATAATCTCCTCTCTTCTTTTAAATATGATATTTAGCTTTTCTTTGATTTATTTTTGGTCTAAAAAATATATCACTTTTTCACTTAAATTCGATTGGCCTTATTGGAAAAAATTTGTTAAAGAATCTTATCCGCTAGGTATTGCGGCAGTTATTAGTTTTATCTATTTCAAAATTGATACAATTCTTTTGTCTGTTTTGAAAACTAGTGCGGAAGTGGGAATATATAATGTGGCCTATAAGGTGATTGAGAATATCACTTTTTTCCCAGCGATGATAGTAGGATTGGTTTTCCCAATTATATCAAAAAACATTTTTTCTGACAGAACGCGTTTTTGGGACATTTCCAATAAGACCTTTAAGGTTTTTTGGATTTTTGTTATCCCGTTAATTGTGGGTACAATGTTTCTTTCAAATGGAATTGTGGAACTTATTGGAGGGAAAGGATTTTTTGCTTCGAGTATTATTCTTCGTATCCTAGTTTTTTCTCTGGGCTGTATGTTTTTTAGTAATTTATTTAATGTTATTTTGATTTCTGGCAATAAGCAAAAAAAATTAATGGTAATTATGGTGATAGCCGCTATTTTCAATGTGAGTGCTAACCTAATTTTTATCCCGATTTATTCTTATATGGCGTCTGCAATAATTTCTGTGGCAACAGAATTTTTTGTGACAGTAGCCACGCTTTTTGTCATAATTAGAGATTTGAAATATTTTCCCAAGGTGGAAAAATTTTGGGCGATTGTTTTTTCTGGTGTGGTGATGGCGGTTTATTTTTTCGTCTTTTCTAGGATCAATTTTTTCCTCTTGGCTTTTTCTGGGACGGCCGTTTATGCTTTGGCTATCTGGTTATTTAGAGCAGTCAAAACTGAGGAAATTGCTAGTATAATTAGCAAAAAGGAACTTATATAAAAATAAGTTACAGAAATAATAAAATGAATACACCTAAGGTTTTTATAATAATCCTAAATTATAACGGGCAGGATTTTTTGAAAAAAACACTCACGAGTGTTTTTCAAATGGAGTATCCTAATTTCGAAATAGTTTTGGTGGATAACAATTCCAAAGACGGTTCTTTCGAAGAGGCGCGTAGAATTTTTCCTAAAATAGCTTGCATAAAAAATAGCGAGAACCTTGGTTTCTCTGCTGGTAATAATATTGGAACTGAATATGCGCTGGAACGCGGAGCGGACTATGTGTTGCTTTTGAATTATGATACGGTAGTTAAAAAAGATTTTCTCTGGCCACTGATAGATCTAATGGAGAAAGACGAAAAAATTGGTATTGCTAGTCCGGTTATTCTAAAAAATGAGACTTCAAATGTTTGGTTTTCAGGTGGAAAAATAAATTGGCTCAAAATGAAAACAGAGCACCAAGAAAATAATTTGAAAGAAAATTATTTTCATTCAGATTATATCACTGGGTGTGCCATGATGATCAAAAAAGAAGTTTTTCGGCGTATTGGACTCTTAGATGAAGACTATTTTTTATATTGGGAGGACGCCGATTTTAGTGTTCGAGCCAAAAGAGCGGGATATAAATTGGCAATTTGTGCGGGCAGTCAAATTTGGCATTTGGAAAAAAGCCAAGAAAAAAAGGCCAATAAAATATATTGGTTGGTGCTTTCGGGACTTATTTTTTTCCGAAAAAATTCTCCAGCGTATCTTCAACTATGGATCTTTGTTTATGTTTTTTTGCGCAAAATAAAAAACAGAAAAGATGTGAAGCGTCTAAAAAATTCCATCAATGAATCAGTGCAAAAAGCGTATAGGGATTTTAGATATGTTAAATAAAAAACTTTCGGTCATTATTGTGAACTACAAAAGCGCGGATTTTTTGGAAAAATGTGTGGCTTTGGTGCGGGAAAAAATAAACGAAGAGTTTTTGGAAGAAATTATTATAGTAAATAATGATCAAAAAGAAAAAATAGAATTAGATTTGCAGGATAATTTGAAAATAATAAATAATGCCAAAAATGTAGGTTTTGGTGCAGGAAATAATGTTGGTGCTAAGCTTGCGAAAGGAGATATTGTTTTGTTTTTAAATCCAGATACGGAAATTATTTCCACTGAAATAGAAAAAGTTATTGCGCTATTTAACCAAGATAATAAAATTGATATAGTTGGGAGTCAATTAAGACTTAATAACAACGAAGTTCAGCCTTGGAGCGCTGGACATGAAATCAGTTTGATTAATTTAATAAAAAATAATTTAGGTTTAGTAAAAAGTCAGAAAATCTGGAAAGCGGAAGAAGAAAAAATGGTTGATTGGGTTGCTGGCACGGCGCTTTTTATACGAAAAGATATTTTTGAAAAAGTCGGTGGTTTTGATGAAAAATTCTTTATGTATTTTGAAGATATGGATTTATGTAAAAGAGTGCGAGAGACTGGGAAAAATATTTTATATAATCCAAATTTCAAAGTCAGGCATATTGGTGGCAAAAGCTATCAGGAAAAAGGCTTTCAAAAAAGAGATTATTATAAAGCGCAAGAATATTATTTTAAAAAGCATCGAAATTTTTTTGAATGGTTGATTGTGAGAATAGCAAGCAAGTTTCTTTACTAAGTTTTATATTTCTAGAACCTGCACATTTAATTATATTAAACGCGCTACGGCGCAAGAGTTTTCTACCAGACAGAAGTCTCGACAGTACGAATAATTTTCTGTAATAATTAGATTGATAACGCCTCCGTAAGCTCTTAATATAATTAAATGCGCAGATTCTTTGATTCACATTATTTTTATGATATTTAATTTATTTTTATTCCTATGTTTTTATCTGCCTTTTCAAATTGCGCTTAACCCGGCGGCGGGGGTTGATCTGGCTTCGATAAGAGTCTTAATTTTAATGCTATTTTTTGTTTGGGTTTATGATAATATTAGGAATAAAAAAAAGTTATTTTTTTTAGATACTCAAGTAAGATTAATTTTATTTTTTCTTTTTTTGAGTGTAGCTTCTTTGTTTTTTGCTCAAAATTATGGTTGGGGAGCAAGGAAATTGCTTTATTTATTTTCTATTCTTCCACTTTATTTCGTAGTAAAGGATATTTTAAATAGCAGAGAAAAAGTGATAAAAACTCTAAAATCCTTAGTTTTATCCGGCGCTATAGTTTCTATCTTTGGAATTATTCAATTCTTTGCTCAATTTTTTTGGAATTATGAAAATATTTCAAAACTATATTCAAATTATATTGGACCAATTTTTTGGGGAGAAAATTTGGCGCGGATGGTGTCGGATTATCCAAGTTGGTTAGTGGGTGTTTCGGGGCAAAACTATTTTCGCGCAATTGCAACCTTTCCAGACCCGCATTCTTTTTCGTTGTTTTTGGGAATGATGTTGCCGCTCTCAGTGATTTTGTTTTTTGTTTCAGAAAAGAAGGTTCTTTGGATATTTTCTTTTGTGGTTATTTTTTTGGCAAATATACTGACTTTTTCGCGCGGAGGGTACGTGGCGATTATAGTGGGAATAACAATCTTTGTGGGTGTTTTTTGGAATAAAATACAAATAAAACAAAAACTAATGGCCGGATTAGCAGTGATAATTCTTGTTTTGATGCTCACTGTTCCGGGGCCGGTTTCACAAAGATTTGATTCAAGTTTTGATTTGCAAGAAGGATCAAATGCTGGAAGGATTGGGATGTGGCAAAAATCATTGGGAATAATTTTAGAAAAACCATTTTTTGGAACAGGGATTGGCAATTTTTCGCTAGAGGTAGATAATAATGCAGGCTATAGAAATCCAATTTATGCGCATAATACTTATCTGGATATTGCTGTTGAGGAAGGTATTTTAGCTAGTCTAATCTGGATTTTGATTTTATTCATAACACTTCTTAATTTTTGGATTTTTTCCAAAAAAGATATGATATACTGCGGTTTTTTTGTAAGTCTGATTATCTTCAGTGCTCATTCTATGGTAGAAACTGGTATTTATTCCCCTATTGTTTTGACGCTTTTCCTTATTATCATCAGTCTTCAATATGAAAAAAAATAAAATATTGGAAAACTTAATCTATTTGGCAATTTTTCTTATCCCGCTTTATTTAGTGAAGATAAAAATAGGATTTTTGCCGACAAATGCTTTGGAAATAATAATCTTGGGAATCTTTTTGTTGTGGATTTTTTTTGATAAGGAAAAAATAAAAGCCAGAGATTTTTTTATTGAATATAAGAGATATGTTATTTTTAGCGGGATGATGTTTTTGGGTGTTTTACTCTCGACCTTTTTTAGTGGGAATAGCACAGAATCTTGGGGAATAATAAAAAGTTGGTTCTTGGTGCCAATAATGCTATTTTTTTTGATAGAAAGAATTGTTGAAAAAGAAAAAGCGGAATATGCTTTTTGGGCATATTTTTTTTCGGCGACTATGGTAGTGATTATTTCTTTAGGATATTTAATACTAAATCAATTGACGTATGACGGACGATTAGCCGGTATATTTAATTCGCCAAACTATTTAGCGATGTATCTTGCTCCAGCGATTATAATCGCGCTAGAGCAATGGCAAAATTTAAAGAGAAACTTTAAAAACATAATTATTTTATGTCTAAGTAGTATCCTAGTTGCTTTTTATCTCACCTATTCCTATGCGGGATGGATTTCGGTTATTGTGGCGATTATGATCATAATGATAATAAAAAATAAAATTTCTTTCAAAAAAATAGGGATAATAATAGCGATTTTTTTGTTGCTTTTCCTTTCTCAACTAAATAGCAAAAAACTAACAGATATATTGTCGGCCAATCCCCGCTCGTCACTGTCTTCGAGAAGTATGATTTGGCAGGCTTCGGAAAAAATGATTGAAAATAATTTTGTTTTTGGCATTGGACCAGGGAATTTTCAAAAAACTTATTTAGAATATCAAAAATTCTATCCGCCCTATTTGGAATGGGCAGTGCCACATCCAAATAATTTATATTTAACCTGGTGGCTTTATGGCGGGATATTGGGCGTGATTGGTTTTTTTGGTTTAGTATTTTTCTTTTTGCGAGATGTTCTTGAAAAATCAAAAAAAGAGCCTAAACAGGTTCTTTTTGTGGCTCTCGGTATAATGCTAGTCATTCTAATCCATGGAATTTTTGACACAACTTACTTCAAAAATGATCTAGCGATTATTTTTTGGTTGAATTTTTTGGTTCTAAAAAAATAGACCTAAAAATTATAAAACTATTTTATATAATTTCTTGTCTATTCTATTCACAAAGAATAGTAAGCTTTCGTCGGTGTTGAGAAAAAATTCAGAGGCATCAAAAGAAGTGTTTGGCATGTCGCTAGTTTCCACTAAGCGACTTTTTTCTCCTGTCACAGTATCAATTTTCCAGAAAGTATCAGCGGTGTTGAATTTTCCAGCCTTATAATCATTGGGCAAAATTGAATTGTCAGGGATGTTTCCTGGAAGAGCACAAAAAACTATTTTATTGTCTTTTGACCAAACACACTTAGAAACAAATGTTGGCAGGCCGATATTTTTATACTCTCCTCCATTATAATTCATAACTCCTAGGTGTATTTTTGTGCCACCCTTGGCGTCTACTTGACTGACTAGGACATAACTTCCAGAATTATCCCAGAGATAATCAGCACCAAAAATATCCTTATAGAGACTTTTATTGTCCTCTCCGAGCAAGGATACTGTTTGGAAATCAGTTGGATAATTCGCATCGCCATTATTCCAAAAAGAAATTAGGCCGGAGCGAGGAATTTGCAAGAAAGATATTTTGTCATGAGGCAGATCAATAATTTTTTTCCAATTTTTTCCATCCGCATCGGAAACATTCAGTGAACTTTTTTTGCTAGTCGGATCAGAATATTTATAAATTATCTTTGAGGATACGGCCTGCCAGGAAACAGATGTGATATTGCTATTAAGAGGCGAAAGCTGACTGTTTGTGATGTCAAAGACTGAAAAAGTATTGTTTCCTCTTAGTAATACTTTTGATTTGTCTGGAGACCAAAGAGCACTAGAAGGATCTGTGATTTTTGTTTCGCTTACTTTTTTTGAAGCACCACCAACAAGATCAGTTTCTTTTAGTTCTCCAGAAGCTCCAAAATACCAAATCTTATCGCCAGACTTAGAAATGGTTGGTGAAATAACCGGCTCTTGTGAGGCAAGAGATATTTTTTCCTTGGAAATAGGAGGAGTTTTTGGCGAATCTTGTGAGGGAGGATTGTTCAGCGGAAGGATTGTATTTTTAGGCAATTCAGTTTTTTTGAAAGACAATGTATAAATTCCCCAAAAAAGTAGGGACAAGAAAAGGATAAAAAGCGAAAAGAAAAATATTTTTTTGAGAGTGGACATAGAAAATTATTTAGTTGGGGTAGCAGAACTTTGAGTGTTGCAACTGAAGGTGTACCAATTAGTAGCTTCTTCGACGCCTAATTTAGTTTCAGCAGAGAGAATCCACATAGTTACGTTCACAATTAGCCAAGCGCAAAGCACTATGGTAAAACCAGTGAGGCTGGCAGTAAGAAATGCTTTGGCATTTGTCATCATTCCTTCATTACCGGAAGAAATGATATACATTACTCCCGCAATGAAAATTCCCACAGCTCCGACAGTAATGAGCAGTTTCAAGCCAAAAGAAACGATGTTTTGTATCCCAACAATCAGATGACAAAGAGTACAAATCTGACTTTCATCTACATTCAATGTGGTGGCATCATCTTGACTTGATCCGCAAGGCACAAGTCCGGCCTGCGCAGAAAAAATCGGCAAAAAAATTCCCACGAATAACAAAAAAACAGCGATTTTTATTTTAGTTTGCATAATTATATATAATTATTTACTCATTAATCCAGTAGCATTCCAAACATAACTGATGGTTTCTTTTAATTCGCCAGGATTTTTGCAACATTCAAAAGCACTGCTTCCAGGACAATCAGAGCTTGGATATAGAGCTGGTTTTTTCCCTTCGGAAGTAAGTGATTTCCCATAACCACTATTATAACCGGCAAAAAGTTTTTCAGAATCGTTCATATATCCTGATTGTTTTATGTATTTAGCAGATAATCGTATGGACAGAGCATCGTCAGCTATTAATTGGGCGCAAGTTACGGGACTACCATTGAGAGTAGATGCTGTAGCTGGAGCTAACTGCATTAATCCACAACACTTAGCAGGACTTTCTCCTTTTTTAACTCCACAAGTTGATTCTATTTGGGCGATTGTTTGTAATATTTTAGCACTGACTCCATCAACGCTAGAAGGAATTAATTTTGCACAATTGGAATCTACAATAATTTTTGGATCATTTGGAGCTTTGGAAAAATCAGCAACATTAGCTACCGTATCACCAGCAGGACAAGCCTTGGCATAATTTTCAGCGATTGTGCCACCAGTGCTACCATTGCTAGTTCCGGTTGTTGCACTAGAAGATGTTGATGTAATGCCTTGTAATTGTTTAAATTGCACCAACTCTGGATTGATTGTCCAAAGCAAAACATAAGAAACTAAAGCCAGGATTATCCCAGCGATAGCATCAGTGATTATTCCCTTGGCCTTGCCTGTTTGAGAGTTATTGCCGGCAGAAGTGAGATATATATAACCACCAATCATAATCATAAACATTGCGGAAGTTCCAATCGCCCAAAGTCCGAATTTGTAGATTGCCATTAAATAATCTGGAAAATTTTCAGGTCTGCCAAAGCCAGGAATTTCTTCCATCGGAATATATTTGCCAGTTGTCGCAGTGGCTGCCAAACAAAAAACAGGAATCAAATTGACTAGTAATAAAAGCAAGAATGTTATTTTTGTTTTTGTGAATTTCATTTTGTTTTTTAATATTAAAAACTTTGTCATTCCCGTGAATACGGGAATCTAGTGTAGGAACTTAATGATTTGCGACTGGATCCCCGCAGGAGTTTATGCTCGCGAAGCGGGTGCGAGGATGACACTACTCTTCTCTTGAATTAATTTGTGGAGCAAATGAAAAAACTAATTTAGTGACAAATAAAATTAGTGAAATAGTCAGGACTATGCGAAGGAGAAATGCCAAGTATGCTGGCGTAGAAGAATAGATGGTGGCGAATATTTTTTTTGATTTTGCACTAGTTGTTGTGACTGGAGCATCTTGCATAGTTATAATAGCATCATCAGAAACTGCTTTTTCATAAAATTGGTTATATGTCACGCCCCAAATAGCATTTAGCGCTTTTTTGACTAAATTATTTTGAGTATAGAGTGTGCCGACTGAAATGTTGTAGCTCTCACCTTGTTTTTCTTTGGGAGGCAAAGTTAGCGTCCCAGTGCTATCAATCCTGAAGCCATAAACGCTAGCATTAGCAGAATTTATCGAATCCCCATCAATTTCCCAGCCTAGACTTTCTGGTGAAGCGGAAAAGCCCGTCGTGACTGCTTTTAATTTTATATTGGAATTATTATAGGCCCAAAAATTGAGCAAGCTGTAATCATAAAATGATTTTCCATCAACATCAAAATATTTTCCCAAAACTGTTTGATTGCAAGTTGTTGTATCAGCGGAGAGAATGGTAATTTTCGGATCAACCACTTGAAAATTTCGAGTGATGTTTATTTTCTCTCCTTTTTTGTTGGTGGCAGTTAGATTCACAACATATTGTTCCCCAACTTCCTTAAGAACGGGAAAATAGGCAACATTCGTTTGTTTTGTTAGATCACAGTTACTAAAAAAACAATAAGGATAGGAAAAGGGTTTGCCATCAACAGTCCAAAGAAAATCCGGATTGGTTTCTTCTGGAAAATGTTCTGCAGGAACGGATATGCCAACAATTTGATTTTTAGTTACTGGGCAAATGGCTTTCTCCATTGGATTTTGATCATCGTTGCAAATTTCATTTCCTAGAGCAAGATTTACTTTGGATAAATTATTTATATCAGTTGAATCTGTTGCTATGATGTTATGGGTGATAATTTTTTCTGTAGTAGAGCTAATAGGTATAATTACATCTTGAGTGCTTTTGCGAGGATGATTCTCATCTCCAGTATTTTCTGTGACAGTGAGAACGATTTTCAGATACTTATTTGTTTCAGGCAAGCCTAATTTGAATTTGAAAGTGTCAATTCCTAGGCCAACCGACTGAGTTGATTCAAATAAGGCGGATTTTAAAAGCGGATCACCCCAAAGATCCGAACTGATATCGGTGGCAGCATAAACTTTCCAATCATATTGCAAATAGTTAGTATCTTTAGCATTGGAAATTGAAGAATTTATTGTGAGTAAATCGCCATCGCCCGAAGCGCCAGAGGGATCATTGATGGGGTTATTTGGAGAATAAGAAAGGGCAATGTCGAGCTTATTACTTCCGGGAGTGTTTTCTTGCGGGGAAACTAATGAGTCATATAGGAACTTATTTAGATCGCTTGGTTTTTCAATCTCACCATCATCAAGCTCATATTCTTCAGAAAAATCTTCAGTGGAATAAGTGATGATTGGATTTAGAACAGTGTCTGTTTCGGCTACGTTGGTGTCACTTACTAAGGCTTGAGTGGCAGTGACTCTCACAACATTATGCATCGTGACAGTAGTTTTAATGTTAGCTATGCCATTAACAATTTCACCTTCTATTTCCTTGAGAGTTGTTTCGGTAAGATAGGTCGTTTGTCCTGCGATAGGAGTATCAATAGTTGTAGAAATAATTTCATCGGTTGTGCTTGGGTAATCTTCATTGGTAAGATGAGCGTCAAAATCATCCATCCCCTTGTTCATCGCCCACATTGTCTTATAGGAGGCGTCTTCAGTTGGTGGCGCATCAGTAGAAACCCCCTCTACAACTACACCAACCTTATCGCCTTTCTGGTAGTTCCAAGCAAAACTAGTAATTCCAAGTCCTGCAATTGTAGCTTCATCCGGATTGCCTTTGTTGGCGGTATCATTGCTATTAGGGTCAGTTTGCCAAAATTTTTCTTCATCTCTACCAAAATCAGCTGTTGTTGCTGTCTCTTCGTCCAGATCTATTTCATTGCCATTATGATCAATAAAATTTTCATATTTAGCACTAGGGAAAAGATGACCACAATATTTTAGTTGATATTCCTCACCCGATTCTGTATCACGAATATAGCAATAAGCCTTTTTTCCTTTTTGGTCATTTCCGCCGGAAGAAGCTTCATAACCGTCATCATCAGAAGAGGATTTGTAGATATTGTCAGAGCTTATAATAAAGCCACCATTGGCAATAATTCGCATAGCTTTTATCTTATAGTCTTCAATATCAACCTCATCATCATTATTGAGATCGCATTTATCAAAATCACCCGATTCAAATTTATTTTTATAACCAGATCCATCCGAATCTCTATCATAACAAATAGCTGATTTCAAAAACCAGGTATAGTACAGTTCTTTAGGGTTATTCATAAAATAAGAAGGTGAGGCAGTGACGGTGACTTTTTCTCCCTCGCTTGGATTAGTCGGGGTGAAAAAAAGAGAAACTTGAGGCGGAGTTTTTTTGAGTTGAGAGACATTAGCAACTTCGGTAAAAGATTTCACAGTCGATGCATCAAGGCCATATTCGCTTAGTATTTCATTGGCGAGCATTCCTGGTCCGGATATTCCCCAAAGTTTACTGACATTGCCAACTGAAATAGCTTGAGCACTTGAAGGAGATAAAAATAATCCAAGAATTATAATTAGATTAAATAGAGAATAAATTTTTTTGAACTTTTTATTTTTCATTTTAGGTGATAGATTATGAAGCTATCTAAGATTACGAGTGAGAACAAAGCAACAATCCAAGAATAGAAAATCGATCGGCTCTTATAAACTATTATACCAGAAAAAAGAGAAATTACGAGAGTCGGCGCCATTTGCCAAAAAGAATTTCCAGTTGGAAGAAGAATTAATACAAAAAGAAAAAATTGCAAAAAAACTGCAAAGATTCCTATTTTTTTGGAAAAATAAAGCTGGACAAAACCACGCCAGAAAAATTCTTGGATAAAGACAAAAAAATTGGCAAGGATAAGTTCATAGGCGAGAAAAATCCAAAAATTATGCACAACATAGGACGAAAGTAGATAGTTTTTTCGGAAATCTGTATAAGTATAGAGCAGAAAAAAAGTCAAAAGAGTAGTTAAAAGCATCAATACCCCCCAGAAAATGCCAGCTTTTTTGTCTCCCAAGGTCAAACCAAAATTGGTAATTTTTTTCTTGAGAATTAGTTTATAATAAAGAATTGGAACAATAATTAGAAAAAAAATATTTCGAGTGAGAAGTTGGATGGAGCTTTGAACTGGGAAGAAAAGAGACAAAAGAAGACAAAAAACAATCACACCAGAAGTGATGACGATTTCCTTGTTCTCGATTAAGCGAGAGGATAATTTTCTTTTGTGATAATAGCGCATTGATTTTTATTAAGCGTAGCTTTCTTGCTCTGCATACGCCTTTTCTATTTTTTGAGCATTTTGTTTTCTTTTTTTCAAAACTGTGAGATATATCATTGTCACGAGACCCATAGTCGCCGGCAAAAAACTTATCCCAGGGAGAATTTCCACAGCTGTTCCGCCAAAAAGCATTAGTAAAATATTTATCCCTCCACCTCCGCCCATAGAAACACCAATTAGAATCATAAAACCAATAAAGATAAAAATCAAAATAGTCATTATGATTACTAGGGCATAACCAACTCCTGTGGCCTGAAAAAGATCCAGTAAATCTTTTAGTCCTGCAGCCACGAGTGCAACAGCAAAAACTGGATCGGATTTTTTAATCTGAGAAAAGCGGGAAGTTTTTTTGGTGGGTTTTTGAGGTGTATTATCAATAGGTGGAACAGTTTTTTTGGCTTGTTCTTTTTCCTCAACTTTTTTTTGCTGGTCTTGTTGTTTAGCGTCTTCTAGGTTTTGTTTTTTTTGGAGACTATAAAGCATATTTTTCATGTATAGTTTGTGTTAGTCCTTACGAATTACGAACATTTACCAGCCTCGCGTCGACTTGCGTCTAGCGAGTCGAGGCGGGCGAATGTACTAATGTGTTTTTTATTTTGTACATTCGTATCAATTCGTAATTCGTAAGGAAGCCTACTCTTCATCAAATTCTTTTTTGGCTCTTTCAATTTCCAGCATTTGCGCTGGATCGGTGGTGATTATCTGATCTTCTGAATATGAGGCTACCACTTTAATGGCAACATGATTAGTGCCGGCGAAAAAAATTCCTTCTCCAACATTAGATTCAAGAAGTAGGAATTTTTCTTGGTCTGTCAGATAGAATGTTTCACTGATCACGTCCACGGCTGCGGGCGATTGTTTCAAGAGTAGTTGAATGGAGGAATTGGTGACAATGGCTTTGCCATAGCGGGAGCTCAAAAAGTCGTTAACATCTTGAGTGACGGTAGTGAGCCCGGTATAGTATTTTCGACAACGCTTAGCAATTCCAAAAAGGAAAGAAGCGGCGTCATCATATTTCATCATTACCCAAGCTTCATCCGCCAAGACAATTCTTTTTTTGAGATTGGTGCGCATTTCATTCCAGATAAATTGCATCACCATATACATTGCAATTGGTCGTAGTTCCTCTTCCATATCACGGATATTGAAAACCATCATTGGATTGTCCACCACAACATTAGTGACATTATTTAGAAAACCGGAAAAAATTCCTTCAGTATATTTTTCCATTCGAATAGCCAAGCTTTCTCCACCATCCATACTGCGCAGAATTTGGTAGAGATCAGACATAGTTGGGTAGGATTCTTTGGTGAGAGAATTGAAATTAGTTTCGGCTGAAATATCTCGAACAGCATAAGTTTCCTTGATAGCTCGGCCCAAAATCGAATCTTCTTCGGGAGTGATATTGCCCAGCATAATGTGGAGTAGTCCAAGAAGGTTGGCAATGTTGTTTCGCAGAACATCTTCCGGATCTTCATCTTCTTTGATATGCGGAAGATCAAAAGGATTAATATGGTTATTAGAATTGAGAGAAATTTTTATGAAAGTTCCGCCAACTGTGTCGCAGAGATGTTTATATTCATTTTCTGGGTCGATAATAATCACATCAGTTCCCATCATAAGCGAACGCAAAACTTCCAGTTTTATAGTATAACTTTTTCCAGCACCAGACTTGGCAAAAACAACCATATTGGCATTTTCCATTTTAAAGCGGTCAAAAATAATCAAACTGTTATTGTGGCGATTTATTCCATAAAGGATTCCCTCATTGGAAGACAGTGTGGAAGAAACAAAAGGAAAAGTCGTGGAAAGCGGAGCGCTGTTCATGCTGGAGCCTATGTCTAGTTCATCATTAGCCAACGGCAATGTTGAATTGAAGCCTTGTTCAGACTTAAAAATTGCAGGTTTGACATATACTAATTGAGCTTCCAAGATAGCTTCAATAGAACGAGTGATATCGGAAAGTTCTTTTTCATTTTCACCGTAAGCAGTGATATATAGTCCGAAGCGGAAGAATTTTTCCGTGCCTTGTTGCAGATTATTTCGCAGTTCATCAATATCTTGAATGGCAGTTTCAAGGGCGGGATCGCGAATCATACCTTTTTCTTGCTCAATATGAATTTGTGATTCAACTCGAGTGGCATTTTTTTTGAGATCTTTCAAAATATCATAAGTTTCAATCGGGTGGATAAACATTGAGATATCAATGGGCAAATCGATGTTTATTATTGGAGAAAACCAATTGCTATTGAGAAATCTTGGATAAGCCACTACAAAAATAGTTTGCGCCAATGTTTCTCCGACGCGAATGAATTTTGGCATTATTTTTATCGCGGCAGGAGCCAAAAGATCATTGAGACGCGAAACACCTTCTTGGTAGTATTTTTCACCTTCAAGAATCTCATTGGTTTTAGCGGGAGTATTAGTAGTGTTATTTTTTTTAAGAAAATTAAACATAAGTTAGTCCTTACGAATTACGAACATTTACGAATGTACTAATGTGTTTTTTATTTCGTACATTCGTACCAATTCGTAATTCGTAAGGAATTTTATCTTGTTAATTCTAACTTCTCTACACCTTTCAATTCTGACGCATTGAAAATTTCCGGATTGTATGAATTAAACAGTAGCTCGATGAGTTCTTCAGTTTTGAGTGGGGCGATACGCAAACCAATCCCAGAAAGAGCAGCAATGATGTGATCAACTCTTTGAAAAAGCTGATTTTTGTAAGTTTCAAAATTTTCGTTTTTTTCGATGATGTTTTTTTGTGGGTTCATTAGACTGCCGATATTGGAGAAAAAGCCCTTTTCCTTGTTTTCAATGGGGGAAAATGGAATGATGATGAAAAAATTCTTTTCCATAATATTGGAACCACTCACGAGTTGTTCGATAAAACTTCTATATTCAGACAATTGCAAGCGGAGAAGTTCGCTGGGTTGAGTTTTTTCTTTGCTAGTGACATAGTCAAAATAATTTCGCATATCTAGTTTTCGCGAGCTCACAAGTATTTGCACTGGGAAATCCACCGAGTTCAAGAAATTTTGATATTGATTGATGATTGCTTCCTGTTCTTGAGTTGATTTCAAGTCAAAATTTATTGCCGACACAGCCAAAACGGAGCGCATGGCGCCTGATTTCAAAATGACCACATCATCTTTGACTTCTGCCACGTCCAAATATTTTTGGGTTGGCGAAGATGATGGTTCCTGAGAGAGTTTTTTTGAGTGTAAAAATTCCATAATTGTAGTCCTTACGAATTACGAACATTTACGAATGTACTAATGTGTTTTTTATTTCGTACATTCGTACCAATTCGTAATTCGTAAGGAGTTACTTCTGGTTTAGTCTTTCCGTCAATTCTTTTATTTTGTCATTATCTAAAACTTTTCTTTTAACAATAATTTCTTCTTTGGGTTTCTGGATTTTCTTGGCTACTTTCATATTATCATAATATCGTTTCCAAACATAGACCTTGGGTTTCATAAAAAAGTTCACTCCGGACATTAGAAAGTTGAGAAGTGGTTGATTGTATGGTCGATAGAACGCTAGCGCACCAAAAATTCCAACGATGATAACTGCCACCGGAAGAAAAGTGGAAAAAACCAGAGTGCTCCAAAAAATCAAAAGCAAAACTCCAGCAATTCCAAGCCAGCCAAGTTGTTTGGCTGTGAGCGGACCGACGATCTTGTCTTCGATGTCGATGAATTGTGGGACGTTGAATAACATAATGCAATTTTGTAATTTTTAATTTTATAATTTTTAAATAAATTATAATTTCTAATGTTTAAAAATTTGAATTTAAGATTTATTTATAAAATTAAAAATTGTAAAAATTAAAAATTTTATTTTTTTAGGTTGACTATATTCCCCGGCGGAACGTTACTGTTTCGCAGATTTTGGGAGGAAATGTGCATTGGTTGTGGGCTCGGAGTTGGTTTTTGGGATTGTTGAATTGACTGAGGTTGAATGACTTGTTTTTCGTAGGGTAGTTTTTGTGGAGAACTGAAATTTATATTGCCTGCATTTCTATTTTCTGTGGCTGCTCTTTCTTCTTTGAAAATATCATTCTGTTTTATTTCTTGTTTTTGAAAATTATAAACTTCTTGGATATTTCTTTGTGGTGTTTGGTTATGAAACTCTCTCGGAGGTTCGACCTCCCTTTTGGAGGTCGAACCTCCATTAAAAGTGCTTGTTTCATGTTTTGGAAAAACTATCTGTTTTGTGTTGACATTGACATCGATGAGTGAATTTTCATCATAAGCTTTCAAAAGAAAAGAAATTTTTTCACGGTCAGTTAAGTTTAAAATTTTGGCATTTTCATTGCGGAAAAGATATGTTCCGCGATCCATGGCACTGTGTGATTCAAAGCCGAGATTGAATGTATAATCAGAAAGCCAATTATTGATTGATGGTCGCACAGGTTCTGGAAAATTTTTGAGTTTGATGCGCATTGAGGTAATGAGTTGTTCGCCAATTTCTGGGAATTTTTTGAGAGCGTCGGAAAGGGAAAGTTGTTCTATTCTTATGTGTTCTCCTTGATTTTTAGATGTTATATTTTCTAATGCATTAAGATTATTATAATTAGTATAAGAAGGTGGCGTATTTTGAAAATTTTCATTTTCCGGTAAATCAGAATTTAATATTCTAGTTAATTCTGATCCAGTGGCTGGTAGTGTAGTTATTAACATATAATCATAAACATGGAGAAGTTCTTTTAATCTTTCTCGCAGAAGAGGATTTATTTTTTTTGCCTCTTGATTAGTTATGACAAAATCAACTGGAGCGGAGATGTTTCTAGTTTGAATAGGATATTCTTTTTCAAAAGCCGATATCCATTGAGAAACAGTTAAATTTCCTAATTGTTGATTATTTTCCGAAAGAGCCTTCCTGAATTTTTCTCGCAAGGTATCTCTGGGAATTTCCGGAAGAGAAAAAAGAGAAACAGTTAATCGGTTTTCCATATCAATTTCAATGTCATATGAGTCTAGATAATTATTTCGGAATACCTCAGAAGCTTCTTTGTCGGATAATTGTGGAATAGCAACAATTCTCAAATGAACTAGCAATTTTTGAAGTTCTTGAAATAAAGCAGGATCATTTTTTTGAATATCTTGAGATGCTAAAAAATTCTTTAATTCCTTGATTAGTTTTTTTGCTTCAACATCATCATAATGCCGAATAGCTTCGTTTGATTTTTTTATAAATTCGTTCATCTTATAATAAATAAATTAAGTTGCTTTATTTTAGTTTGCCCTGATCTGCCAATTTAATTCCTTCTATAAATACATCAAGTCTTTGTACTTGAGATTCTAATTCTTGTTTTTGCTCTGGCGTAAGTGTTAAAACTTTAGAATCGGCATCAATTTTGTTTCTTAGTGTTTCTATTTTATTTAGTCCTTTAAATATTCTTTGCATAGCATCTCCTCGTACACGACTCAGTTGTTTCAGTTGGGCACCAGTTAAATTTCTTAATTGACTCTCGCCCATTTCATGAAGATCACCAACAGACCCATTTCCTTTTTGATTAAATAAAGATGTCCAATGAAGTGTGTCGGCCCATGTTTGGGCTTTGGTTTCATTTACCTTACTCTGAACCATTCTGACTCGCTTATCTTTGTCAGTCACTTTTTCATAATTACCATTATCTAGGTTTAGCTCAAACGCTCCATGGAGTTGTGTCATACCTTTTCCAATAGATGTATATCCCATATCATTTACTTGTTTGGCTGCCATTTCTGGACTCATTCCCGCTGCTACTAATTGATCATAATAGCGATCAGTTGTAGCAAATGGATCAAATGATTGATCGGCTGCTATATCAGCATCAATTTGAACCTGTGTTTTGCCAGCTTTTTTACCAGCTTCAGTTATTTCACGTTTTCTTTCGGTTATCATAAATGAATTACCCTCATTTGTTTTAGTGATAATTCGCAAAAGAGCTGTCATATCTTCTGTTTTTCCAGCTTTTTTCGCTTTATTATATTGATCATAAAGATAACTAAATTCCGTACTTACGTTTTCGAATTCTTTTTCTTTTTCACTTATATGATTTTGAACAGCAGCTTCTTCAAAGCGCGTAATGTGTTTCCCTCCGCTCATAACTTTATTTATGCGATCCCTCCAAGCTCCAGTAGCTTTTCCATATTTTCTTTTATCCAATTCATCTTGTCTAGCTTTCCAAGCTTCCTTAAATGTTTTCACGCTAAGTCCACGTTTAGCGAGTATATCCCTATCGATCATATGACCTAATTTTTTAGTACCAAATTTTGCCAATTTATATCCACCCGTAGCAGGACTCATTGCCCATTTCCCCGCCCCCTTCATAAACCCTTGCGCTTTGCCGACGACTGCGCCCGCGCCAGCGATGCTCATTGATTGCGCAATGCCGAGACCCATCCAGAGGATGACGATTGGGATAACAAAAAAAGAAAGAGCCGCAATTGTGTCTGGATCACCAGATTGATCTGTGGCAATGTCTTTCATGGAGCTCATACCCGATTTTGCAAGTGCAGTCATTAGTGTTGAAGCAATATAAATCATAAAAAGCATTATTGGTCCAAAAAAAGCGTATTTGAAAAGCTTGTTCCACCAATCAGAGGCATAGGAAGATAGCGGTGGAATAGCGGTGCCAACAAAAGCCAAAGAGGAAAAAATAATCAAAATTGCCAAGGCTATAGTACGAATGACAAAGAGAACTGTGATGGTCAAAACAGTGACAGCGAAAATAAAAATAAATATGACGGCAGTGAAAAGAGCACTCGTGCTAGCATTGCCAATTCCTCCACTATAAATTATTTCTGGTAAGCCGGTTGCATCAGCAAAACCAATAACTGTTTTTCCTGCGTCCATTCCTAGAGCGCTGGCAAAATAATACATCATCATATTAGAGACATCAATGATGAAGCGAGAAATGGGAAAACTAAAATTGACGAGAAGTGCCATAATCACAAGAGTTTTTAGAATGTTTTTATAACTATATTTGTCAATTTGAAAAACCGTGGCGAAGGCGGAAAAAAGCAAAAACATAATGAAAGATACATTAAGCGCATCGCGAACAGTTCCCCAAGCAGAATAAATCACATCGTTACCAATAACGGAAGTTATATTTTCCGGAGCCATTATCCATTCAAAAAGAGCTGTGGATAATTGAAGCAACGAAACCATTAGGTTTAGAATGGTAAGAAGTAGACAATTTATAAAATTATCTTTCCATTCACCAGCGCCAGAGCAAGAATCAGGACCGCTCGCTTTCTTGCCCTTAGATATTCCTCCTACAAAGTTAACTTTTTCAGGGCTTTTATCTGTTACCATGCCATCATGATAACCTAGTCCCTGACAAGCCGTATCGCAAGAATTTTTAGTATAAGTATTATCTGAGTTTGGAGAAGTATATGGAGTAGAATCATTTTCTTTAAAACAATAACAATATCCTTTGTCTACAACAGCCGCTTCCGCCTTTTCCCCTTTCCCAAACCCAAAACCAAGCACTAATATGAAAATGATGGCGAGGAGAATTTTGGTTGTTGTTGATTTTTGTTTCATAGTAGCGATGCGAACAATGCGAATGACATGCGAATGATGCGAATAATTAAAATGATTAGACTTTACTATTAATGACTCGCTTTGGTTTTAAATATGATTCTCTGAAATTAATAAGCAGACCTAGTTTTAACTTTGATGAAATTAAATATCTTTGCATTTGCCCATAATCTTCTTTGGTGATGAATTTTTTAGCCTTAAAATCAATCAATAATTTATCTTCGATTATAAAATCTACTATATTACCATTGACATCATTACTTTCTAATTTATTTAATGCGAATTCTCTTTCGTACTTTATTTTTCTTTCTATCAACCATTTTTCAAATTCATCAGCATATTGTTTTTCTTTGCAAAAACGACCTAGTCTATCTTGAATCTTAAAACAAATCCCAACAATCTCATAACATAAATCTTTATAAATTATTTTTTCTTCCTCCATTTTTTTTATTTATGTTTTATTCGTTGCATTCGCATGCGGTTTGTAGATTCGCATCGCTATATATCACAGCACGAGATCCCCGACTGATTTCTCTATATCAGTAGCTGTTTGTCCAGAATTTTTCACAGCGTCTACTCCAAATCTTGCGGCTGGTCCGTATGTGCCCATAGCAGAATTAGTGGCGTTGGTATATTTGGTCACTCCGGCGGTGGCTTTGGCGGTTTTGGAGCGAACACTCACAAATCCTTGCATAACTGATCGGCTAATCATTTGTGTGACCAAAGCGGTGGCAACTTCCGGAATGCTGGAAGCGGCTTCCAAAATTCGGTCGGGCATAGTTTGCTTGCTGTTCATCATCGCGCCAACTGTGCTACCAGGCATAGTTTCTGTTCCGGGGGAATCTCCTGGAACGCCGAGATATCCTCCACCAGCAGTGCCTTTTGTTGTAGCGAGAAGTCTATTGTTGTTGAGTACTCTTTGTTCTTCGGCTTGGACAGCGATATTGAAACCCCAAGGATTATTGACACCAGAAAGATAAAGTTCCATATTTTTGAAATTTCCACTTTGAAGCATTTGCGAAGGGTCGCCTTCATAGGTCAGTCTTTGTTGTTTCGCACTACCTAAGAGTCCTGCAGTTTGTCCAAGTTGGGCGCCATAATTAGCCGGACCAGAAAAACCTTCGGCGGAATAGAGTGATGAAGAATTTCTTCCGCGAGTCATTTGGCTGATGTAGTCATTCATATAGAGATTGGTTGCGTTTTGCGGTTCATTGATGAGATAGTCTTGCCAGTTGACGATAAAGGAAGCTTGTCCGTTGGCGCCTCTGCCCGCCAAGGAATCAACTTGAATACTCAGCATCATAACAGCCTGTTGTTTCAAGGTGCCGACCATAAGACTATCAATCATATCTTCTATCATCATTAATCCTTCCATGATAATTGGATCAAGTCCTGGGATCCAAGCAGCTTGAGTTTTAGGCACACTAGAAAAATAAAAAATTTCCAGCATAAAAACTATTAAAAATATTTTTCTTATAATTTTATTTTTAGAACGAAAAAACATAATTTTTTTGTACTTTTGTATTTTTGCCTGCCTGCCGGTAGGCAGGTAAAATTTTGTAATTTTGTAGGGAGGCTTTATTTTTCAAAAATATCCACGCTAATTCCTTTGTCGTTTAGTTTGTCTTGAATATTTTCCGAGTCAATGCCATAATCACTCATTTTAGTTTGAATTTCTTCATAAAAACTATTTAGGCTTTGCACAAAAGTAGCAAGCTTAGAATAGTTGGCCAAATTTGACAATGGATCGCTAGGATCAAGTTTGATTAGATTTTTCAAGCTTTGGGCATAAAGACCATATTGTAAAGCTTTTATCTGAGTTTCAGTCATATCTTCTGGCACTTCTACTTCCTTGAGTTGCTCATAAATCTTTTGACCACTTTGGCTAAGATCACTCAGATTTGATGGATCGCCAGAAGTTAAGGAGGAAGAAATTTGAGTGACAACTTGGCTTATCACGGTATTCGTGTCTGAAGCAGAAGTTAGAGGCTTTGGAGAATTGCTAGTGAAGATATAGAGAATAGAAACAAAATAGTTGACGGCATCCTCTTTCATTTTTTCTTTGGCTTTTTCTTTGCTTAAATTTCCATAATTCTGTTTTAGGATTTTTATCGAATCTTTGGAAATTTCCGGCAATTCATTTTTAAAACTCTCGCCATTCATAATGGAATCCAAGATTGTTTGAACTTCCTCCATACCAACTTCTTGATCGTCTGTTTCGGTTTGACTAGTTAGGGTGGATATTTTTTTGGCTACTTGTTCGGTTAGGTTTTGTTTTTCTTCTTTGTCGGTGGTGCTTTCGCCTTTGACAGCTGGAACGGGTGATGTTGTGAGTTTGTCTCCCGGAGCCTTTTTTAGCGGGTCATATCCGGCTTTGATTTCGGCGCCGTCAGAATATCCATCGCCATCAGTGTCAGCTTTTTGTGGATTTGTTCCATAGGTTTTTTCTTCAGCGTCAGTGAGACCATCTTGATCGGAGTCGAGAAAAATATTTTTTGTACCATTGGAATTCTCAGTGGCGCTCACAAAAAAAGCCAAGCTTAAAGACAATAAGCTCACTAGTATTAGTAGGGTTGCATTGATATTTTTTAGTTTCATAATTGCAAATAAATTATACCATAAAAAAGAAAAATTTAAAACAAATCTTTGGGTGTGGATAAGTTCACCCCGCACCAATTTAAAGTAGTCTGTTGATTAATAAAAATCTTAAGGCGAAGCCGCTTTTGGTTTCTGGCTTTTGGTTATATGTAGTCTCTATGAAATTGGTGCGGGGTTTGCCCTTGGGGTGTACTTTTCCAAAATTCTTTGCTAGATTTAGATTATGAATAAACTTGAAAAAATAGAACTTTTTTTGAATAGCTTGTTTGAAAAAAAAGCCAGTCTTTTGTCTTGGATAATGGCTTTTTTGAGTGTTATTTTTGTTCGAATCTTTATCGAGCAGTTTTTGGCTTTAGCCAATCCAATATTGCCCTATGAGGTCGTGATTGAATATGTGCAAAGCTTTTATTTTTTTTCCTTGGCAATAGTTATTATTTGGCTTTTTATAAGCCTTATTTTGAAAATAAAACCACAAAAACTATCCTTCGTCCTCATTTTTTCTCTGCTTTTAGTTCCTCTTCCTCCACTTATTGATATAATTAGAACGGGAGGAGAGGCTTATTGGAGTTTCTACCTTTTTAGCTCTCCAGCTGACTTGTGGCTTCAATACAGGACTGTTTTCGGGCATCTACCCAGTGCTATTGTCTATTTTGGGACCAAAATAACCTTCATCGGAGTCATTTTATCGCTAACTTTTTTAGTCTGGCTTAGAACAAAAAGTTATCTCAAAACAGCATGTAGCACTGTTATAATATATTCAATATTGTTCTTTATGGGAGGTTTTCCATCTTTCTTTTATTATGGCTATAATTTCATTTTCCAAAAAAAGAGTTTTTTTGAGATAAAATCTTTTGAAATCTTTGAATTTTTTGGTTCACCTAATAAGATATTAGGGGTGGATTTCCAAAATTTCAAATATTCAGTCGCTTATCGCTTGGATTTTATCTACTTTATCTTGCTAATTGCCCTGCTTGGACTTTTGTTTTGGCGGATTGATCGTCAAAAATTCATTGCAGTTTGGAAAAATGCTCGTTTTCCTCAACTTGTCTATCATAGCGGACTTTTTTTTATTGGAATTGCTATTGGAGCTTTGAATTATCCGCATAATTTGCGTTTGGATTTATTTTCTATCTCGGCTGTTTTTGTGCTTTTGATTTGTGTTTGGTTGGCATGGCTCGCATCAGTTGTGGTTAATGATCTAAATGATTTTGCCATTGATTCTGTTTCTAATCCTGAGAGACCGCTTCAAAAAAGAATTTTTATGCGAGAGGAATATACTAATTTAGCTTGGTTTTTTTTCCTTCTTTCGATTATTGGCACGCTTTCAGTGGGTTTTCCTTTTATGGTGCTAATTATTGTCTATCAGATAATTGCCTGGGCTTATTCTGCTCCCCCATTTCGTCTCAAAAAATTTCCCATCGTGGGAACATTTGTAAGTTCTATGGCACTACTAATGATTTTGTTTTTAGGCTACATCCTGATGTCGGACAATCAAACTATTTATTCACTATCTCTCCGAATTATTTTTTTGATGCTTATTTCTGGCACAATTTGTCTTCCAATTAAGGATTTCAAAGATATTGCTGGGGATGCTCGGGATAATATTTGGACATTGCCAGTTATTTTTGGAGAAAAAAAGGCACGTCTAATGGTGGCGATAGGATTGTTCAGTTCTTTTGTACTCAGTGTTTTTTTGTTAAATGAACTTCGACTTTTTTGGTGGGCGATTATTTTTGGTACAATTGCTTTCTTGGTAGTGGTCTCAGAAAAAATAAAACCGCGCCAAATATTTTGGCCGGTCTTGGGGATTATTTTTTTCTATGGGTTGGTTATGGTGAGGGTTTTATTCTTCTAGTAGCGACGCGAACAATGCGAATTTTATGCGAATGCCACGAAAAAATATTCGCATCATTCGCATGCTATTCGTAGATTCGCATCGCTATCTGTTTCCAATCCTCCACACTCAATTCTTGCGCTCTTTGATTTGAATTTATGCCAATTTTTTTCAATTTTTCTTCCACTTCTTTTTTGTCTAGCTTGAGACTAGCGGATAAATTATTGATCAGTGTTTTTCTTTTAGCCGAAAATCCAGCTTTCACAATCCTGAAAAACTCCCTGACCCCCTTCTCCTTGCTAAGGAGAAGGGCTGGGGATGAGGTGGCGGGTTGAAAAGGAGTAATTCTAATCACCGCCGAATCCACTTCTGGCACTGGAAAAAAACTTTTCTTGTTAACATAAAATAATAATTCTGGCTTAGCATAATATTGCACACTCACAGCCAGAATACTCATTTGTCCCGCTTGTGCACAAATCCTTTCGGCTACTTCTTTCTGCACCATCAAAATCATTTCAGTTGGTGGAAACTCAGTTTCTAAAAAAAGCTGAATGATGGGCGAAGTAATATAGTATGGAATGTTGGCCACAACTTTATATTTTTGAAAATTATTTTGTGTAATTAATTCTGGTAAATTTATTTTCAATATATCTCCTGAAATAATACCAGAATTATTTTCGAATTTATAATTTTGATCATTGAAAATTATTTGGAAATTGGAAATTGGAAATTGGAAATTGCGCGCCATGTTCCTAGCTAATAATTCATCTTTTTCTATCATAATTAATTTCCCTGCTTTTTTTTTAAGTTTAGCGGAAAGTACGCCTTCTCCTGGCCCAATTTCAACTACTAAATCAGTCGGCTTCAAATCAGCCGATTCAATTATTTTTTCCAGCACTTCATTGTCTCTTAGAAAATTCTGGCCTAAAGATTTTTTTGGTTTCATAAATTTAATTTAGTACTTCTTCAACTTTCACTCCGATTACTCCCGCACCAAGACTGGCAATTTTGGCAAAAGCCACCTTATCTAGGTCAATTATACGCCCTTTTCCTTGTGGCCCATAATCATTGATTTGCACCACGATGGATTTGCCATTGGCGGTATTGGTCACTTTAGCATAGTTTCCCTTGGGTATGGTAGTCGAAGCGGCAAACATCCCGCCCTTATAAGCATACCAGGTGCCTTGACCCTTGTTGGTTTTTCCGAGTTTCATATATGTTCCTTGTGTCTCAATTTGTGACACGGGATCTTTGACAATATTTTTTTCTAACACAACTCGAGAAATTTCTTTGCTATTTTTATAAGTAATTTTATATTTCACCTCTAAAATTCCCTTCTCACCTTTTTGTTCAATTTTTTTCTCTCTCCAACCAAGTTTGGAGTTAGTTTTGGCAATTGTTTTGAAATCAATATCCTCTTTTTCAATTTTTTCTTCAACATTTATTCGAGTGACAATAATAGTGGAATTATTTTCTACTGGATAAGTAAGGCGTGGCTCAGTTTTGTCCAAGTGCGTGAGAATAATATTATTTTCTTTCAAAGCTTCGCTGATGTTTTTCCCCAGTGCATAAGTTTCAATGGTTTTTCCATCAACTTCAATTTTTATCTGGGCTGATCTTTGAATTTCAATTTTCGAACCGGAAAAAATTTTAGCATTAATTTCCGGAACAATCTGATCATGTTCATTTAATTTTATATTTTTATCTTTGAGAAGATCAGAAATTGAATTGGTGGAGGTTGAAGTTTCAAAAACTAAACCGTTATCATCTAAAATAATTATTCTTTCATGATTTTCAAAATCTAATTCTCTGTTTGGGGATTTGAAGATAAAATAAAAAATACCGTAAAAACCTAAAAGTACGATAAATATTGACAATACTCTTCTTTGTTTGGATTTTTTTGGTGTCATTTCCTATCAATTCTAAACTGAAAAGAGAAAAAGTACAATCTATTAGTTATTCCGCCTTAAATCTATATTGCAAAGCTTCGGCGATGTGGGCGGGGGTGATCTTTTCTAATTCAGACAAATCGGCGATAGTGCGGGCGACTTTGATTATGCGATAGTAGGCGCGGGCGCTCAGGTGAAAATTGGAAACAGCTGATTTCATAAGTTCCAGTGATTCAGGAGAAAGCTTGCAAAAATTTTTGATTTGTTCGCTACCCATTTCGCTGTTGGAAATAGTTGTGGAGCCGGAAAATCTTTCTTTTTGAATAGTGCGAGCTTTTTCGACGCGAACTCGAATGTCACAAGATTTTTCTCCCAAGGTTGCATCTTCGGAAAGTTTTTCAAATTTGATGCGTGGAACTTCGACATGGAGATCAATGCGATCCATAATCGGTCCGGAAATTTTTCGTTGGTATTTTATGATTGAAGCTGGATTGCAGACGCAAGTTTTTTCTGGATCAGTGGCGTTGCCACAAGGACAGGGATTCATCGCGGCTACCAATGTGAAGCGCGCTGGAAATTCCATTGTGCCTTGGGCGCGAGAAATTGTGATGATGCCATCTTCAAGTGGTTGACGCAAATTTTCCAAAACAGCGCGAGAAAATTCAGGAAATTCATCAAGAAAAAGAATTCCGCGATGCGAAAGACTAATTTCTCCTGGACGAGGAAAGGTTCCACCACCAACTAAAGAAACTGAAGAGGCGCTGTGATGTGGGGAGCGAAATTGTCGCTTGGTGATCAGTGAATCAGATCGTCTGAGTTGTCCGGCAATGGAAAATATTTTGGTCACTTCCAAAGCTTCGGGAATGGTGAGTTTAGGCAAAATTGAAGACATTGTTTTGGCGAGAAGTGTTTTGCCACTCCCTGGTGGGCCATTCAAAATTACATTGTGTCCTCCGGCAGCCGCAATTTCGAGCGCACGCTTAGCATGCTCTTGTCCGCGAACATGCGACATATCTACTAGATAATCATCATAAGAAAAAAGCTCTTCCAAATTTATTTTTTCCGCCGGGACAATTTTTTGTTCGCCAGAAAGATGATCAATAAGTTCAATGAGGGTGGATACACCAAAAATTTCTACGCCAGAAATGACCGAAGCTTCACTGATATTGTCTTTGGGAATATATAATTCTTTAATGTTTTTTTCTTTGGCTAACAGCGCCATCGGAAGCACTCCTTTGACCCCGCGTACTTTTCCGTCGAGTGAAAGTTCACCTAAAAATATTTTGTCTTTGAAATCAAAGGTCAATTGATCGGTAGCCAAAAGAAAACCCAATGCAATTGGCAAATCATAAATAGGCCCTTCTTTTTTGAGATCCGCGGGAGCTAAATTGACCGTCACGCGCCCAGCGCGATGTGGTGGCAAGAATCCGGAATTTCGAATGGCTGCACTCACACGATCTCTGGATTCTTTGATGGCAGTGTCGGGCAGTCCGACAATATTAAATTGATGAAGGCCAGCAGAAACTGTGTCAGCTTCCACTTCGACGAGTTCACTTTTGAGTCCAATAGTTGCAGCCGAAAAAACTTTACTAGACATATTTTCTGGTTCTTATTAATAATATTATTACTCCTATTGTAATATAAATATCTGCGAAATTGAATACGGGCCAGAATTTTAGATCGATAAAATCAATGACACAACCTAGATATAACCTGTCAATAATATTAGCTATTGCTCCTGATAAAATTAGCAGTGCAATTATTTTGCTTTGTGTCTTATAATTTGAAATTTGAAATTTTAAATTTGAAATTGATTTTAAATTTATAATTTTAAATTTCAAATTATAGATAAATAAAAATAAAGCAATTAATAATATAGCCGAAATAATTATATGCGGGCTTAATCCAAAAGCCAAATTTTCATTGCAAATATAAAATCCGCCTTTGGTGCGGATGATATATTTTGAAATCTGATCAAGTAAGATTAAAAATAAAAATGATAAAATATAAAAGAATTTATTTTTTTGCATTTTAATTCGTGATAAGTCATTTTAACATTCGCGACTATTCGCATTTAGCAGTCAAGACAAACTCGCGCGCTTGGATTAACTTGCAGTCTTTCCAAAGGAATATCCTTGTTGCAATTTTCGCATTTCCCATAAGTGCCTTTTTCCATTTTCTCCAAGGCTTCCAGTATATCTTGCAATTGTTTTTCTAGAGAAGTTTCTACTGATAAATTTTGAGAATATTGATCAACTTCAGTAGCATTGTCATCCTTGTCATTGCCTAGTTCTTCAAAAGAAGTTTCATAATCCCCTTCTGCTTTGTTGACTGGTTTTGCAATGCGTCCTAAATTTTTTTCTAATTCTTCTTTTTCTCGAAGAAGCATTACTTTCAGTTCGTCTAATGTTTTTTGGTCGATGGCCATAAATTTGTTTTAAGAGTTAATACTTTTTTAATTATTGTCATCCTCGCACCCGCTTTCGCGAGCATAAACTCCTGCGGGGATCCAGTCTCGAGGCTTTAAGTTTTTACACTAGATTCACGCCTACGCGGGAATGACAGGATAAACCTAATACAATTTTAGCAGAGAAAAAGTTTGATGTCTATCAGAGGCTGGGGATGTGTTTTATCTTAGCTTCCTTTGTTTCGGTATTGATCCAAACAGAAATTGCATCAAAGCGGTATGGCGCATTATTTAGATTTTTGATTCGCAAGTAAACGCCAGCAATTTTATTGAGTTTTCGCAGTTTTGCGCTCGTGATATTCTCCTCTGGCAAGGTATCTTTGTATTTTTCGTAGTCTCTGGTCTTTACTTCCATAAAAACAATTTCACCATTTCTCAATTCTTTGGCGATAATATCAATTTCTCCCAATCTTCTGCCAAGATTATTTTGAAAATTACGGTCTAGAATTTTGTAGCCATTATTTTGCAGAAATTTTATGGCGGCATCTTCGCCAAGGTCTCCTAATTTTTTAGTTTCGTTAGTCATAATTAGATTATAGCAGATTTATAATTTACGAAAATACTAATCTAGCGAAAGTACTAATGCGGACTGACTTTCTCGTTGCCTTATTGGTATTATTCGTACATTCGTATGGATTCGTAATTCGTAAAGGCAACAAAAAACACCCTCTCAAGGTGCCTCTAAAATATAACAAGATAATAAAATTCTCTAGTCTCACCCGCCCGATTACGCATTAGGTATGGTAACCAGGCGCTTCAAACGCCCGAAATAAAAATTATAGGCTGGAAGCGCCCGGTGTTTGTCATGTATTAACACCGAGAGCGGAAATCTTCTAGCCCGGGTGAGAGGCTTTGGTATATCCACTTAAAAGAATAAATATTATTCCCTTAAATGGACATACCATTCGAAAATTATAACTAAGGTGTATTTTATATACATGCCACTGTTTTTAAGCATTTCCTGACTTTTTTTAATGCTTCTTCTTCTACCGTCCTCTGGCATTTAGCCTTTGGTTTTTATAAAGAACTTATTTTTTATTTTTATTTTTATTTTATAAAAAATATTTTTTTGTTTTTGTTTTGGGTCTCCAAGGTCAGAAATCTTGGAGCGACTCCTGCGCGTTGGCAGGAATACTTGGACAGCAGAATAGTTTTCAATCGTAAATAGGGGGAAATTACGATTGAAAACTATTCTGCCATGCTTTTATTCGCATGTGCACATTCGTAGTGTGCCATTCGCATACAGTTTTTAATGTTCAATATAACTATTATATCAAAAAAAATGGCAAAAGTCAATTCTTCGCATGAATAATAATTAAAAAAACTATTATTTATGCGGTTAAATGATGTTTTTTGAATAATTTTTATTCTCTTTGCTTTTTAAAAATAAAAACAGCTGGTTTTTAAATAAAATCTCTTGTTTTTGTTGAGTTATCCACAGGTTATTCAGATAATCGATCTAAACTTGAAAATAGGGTGGCTTTAGTAGTGCCAATGACTAGTTTATTCCCAATAATCGCATAATCTATGGCATAATCATCTGCTGAGGTGATATTCGTATAGCGGACAGTATGATTTTTGTATGTGGCAGAGGAAAAAGTACTTATAGCAGGCGCAGTTATAGTCGGATAAAGTGGGGATAAGCTAGTTGGAAGATTTTTTTCTTCTTTTGTGAGGGCGGTTTTCATGAAATTGTCATTTAGTGCAGTCAAAAGTAATCCAAATCTTGTTTTGTCGCCGTAATTATAGATATACAGACTGAAGTCTTGGCCGATTTGAGCGGATATTGCCGGCGTTAGGTTTATGCCAAGCGTTGTGGCAAAATCTTGAAAAGTGACAGGGGTGTTTGTTTCGTCAGTTATTAGAAATTCAAAAACTCCTATTTCATTAGTCGCCAAAACTTTGGCTTTATATTCATTTAGTGTTTGCTGAAGATTTTCAGTAGTTGCTTGAGTTAGATTGATTTGCAGATAGTTGGAGTTTTTGGATGAAAGATTCGGAATCGGTGTTGTTTCCTCGGGTAGTGTTTCTTCTGGCAATGTTGTTTCTGGTTCTTTGATGACAATATCTTGTTGGGATGGAACGGATATGCGAGTCATCCAAAAATAATATCCACCAGCACTAGCAATTAGAATGACAAAAATCACAATTGCAATGGCAACTGCTTTGCCAATGCCGTGATGTGGTTTGGTAATATTTTCTTTTGGAGTTTCTTGAAAAGTTTTTTGCATAGTGGGTTGCGGAATTTTCGGCATTTCTTTTGGAGAGATATTTATTTTTTCTTCAACTCTCGGAACACTAATTGGTCTTGGCGCAGGTGTTGGAATTTCTCTTGGTGTTTCAACAGCTATTTTTTTTGGAAGCTCCACGGATTCATCAAAATAAAGTGGCTCATTTATTGTCTGGGCAATTTTAGGTGCATAATTAGCTGGTTTTTCTTGATTTTTTGGAGGTTCTGGGCGAAAGAATGGTCCATTTTTTTCAGAAAGATCATTTTGCGGTTTTGTGTCGAAAGAAAATGTTTTTTTAGGTTCAACATTTTCAATGGGAGTTTCTTTTTTGATCGAAGGATTTTGCAATTCTTTCAGATCTTCTTTCATGGTATGAATAGGAAAATCTTCCAATTTGAAATTATCTTCACTAAGATTTATTTTCTCTTCAGTCGTTAAATTTTTATTTTGCGGATTATTTGACACCGCTGAATTTTTTCCAAACATTTTGTTTTTTTAATAAGAAATTTTACTAACTATATTTTACAATAGATTTGAAAATTTGGGAAATGGAATTTTTATGAGCAACAAAAAGCGGAGTGTGATTATCGCATCACCTCCGCTTTTAGTTATGTCATTCCTGTGAAAACAGGAATCTAGTCACAAATTATTAAGTTTTTACACTGGATCCCCGCATTCGCGAGGATGACAATACTTTATTCCTTATTCACATTCTTCATAGTCAGACTTATTTTTCCTTGATCGTCGATTGTTTTGACGCGCACTGGAACAATTTGTCCAACTTTCAAATAGTCTTCTACATTTTCTACGCGTTTATCGGCAATTTCGGATACATGAATTAGACCATCTTGTCCTGGGAGAAGTTCTACGAAAGCGCCGAAAGCCATTATTTTGACTACCTTAGCTTGGAAAATTTCCCCGGCCTTAACTTCTCGAGTGAGATTATTGATCCATTCTTGGGCTTTTTCAGCCGATTGTTTGTCAACGGAAGTGATGAAAACTGAACCATCATCTTCGATGTCAATTTCCACTCCTGTTTCGTCAATAATTTCATTGATGATTTTTCCGCCAGTGCCGATAACATTTCTGATTTTGTCCGGATTGATATGCATAACTATAATACGTGGAGCATATTGAGACATTTCCGGATTTGGAACAGAGATTGTGTCAGTTATTTTCTTCATAATTTCCATTCTATTCTTTTGTGATTGGATAAGAACTGCCTCAAGCATTGGAATGGTCACTCCATCGAGTTTCACGTCCATTTGAAGGGCGGTAATACCTTGCGTTGTTCCGGCCGCCTTGAAGTCCATGTCGCCATAGTGATCTTCTAGTCCTTGAATGTCAGTGAGGACTTTGAATTTTTGATTATCTTTTTGATCAACGATAATTCCCATGGCGATTCCAGAAACTGGGCGTTTGATTGGCACACCAGCATTCATAAGAGAAAGAGTAGATCCACAAGTAGAAGCCATCGAAGAAGAGCCATTAGAAGAAAGAGTTTCACTCATAAGAAGAATGGTATACGGAAATTCTTCCTTGGAAGGCAAAACTGGCACCAAAGCTTTTTCGGCGAGCGCTCCGTGACCAATTTCTCGTCGTCCTGGGCCTCTCATTGGACGCACTTCTCCCACTGAATATGGTGGGAAGTTGTAATAATGGATATATCTTTTCTTAGTGTCTACTTCCATAGTGTCGATTATTTGTTCCGCTCCAGGAGCGCCAAGTGTCGTCACTGTGAGGGCTTGAGTTTCTCCACGAGTGAAAAGCCCAGTGCCATGAGTGCGTGGCAAAATTCCTACCTTGCATTCAATGTGGCGAATTTCATCAAGTTTTCTGCCATCTGGTCGCATTTCTTTTTCCAAGATATTTTGATGCACAATTTCATCAGACACCTCTTCAGAAACGATGTCAGCTATTTCTTTGAGTTTATCAACTTCATTGGGATAAGTTTCTTTGATGAAAGTAGAAATTTTTTCACCAATAGCCTTGGTTTTTTCTTCGATAACTTGTTTGTTCTTGTCATAAAGCGCTTCAGCTAGACCTTCCGACAAAAGCATTTCTTTGATTTTACTTTCAAATTCCTCTGTGCCCCTGACAAGCGCTGGCTCAGATTTTTCTTTTCCAATTTCTTTTTGAATTTGTCCGACAAATTCTGAAATTTTTCCAATGGCTTCATGAGCAAATTTGATAGCTTCGATCATTTCGCTTTCCGGTACTTCTTTGGAAGCACATTCAATCATGTTGATTTTGTCCTGTGTTCCGCTGACGAGAAGATCAAGTGATCCGTCAGTTAATTCTCCGTTTATTGGGTTCAAAATTAGTTCTTCTCCAACTTTTCCTACGCGAACAGCTGACACTGGTCCATTCCATGGAATATTGGAAATGGAAAGTGCGGCGCTGGCTGCAATAATTGCAACTACATCTGGATCGTTTTCGCCGTCATATGACAAAACAGTGCAAACTACTTGCACATCATTTCTCATTCTGGAATTAAACAACGGACGAATTGTTCGATCTACTGCGCGACCAGACAAGATTGCATCGTCACTTGGACGACCTTCACGTTTGATAAATCTCGAACCTTTGATTTTTCCAGCGGCATAATATCTTTCTTCAAAATCAACCATCAAGGGAAAATATCCGCTGATGCGTGAGGCAGATTTACTCATGACAGCGGTGGCAAGTACTACTGTGTCGCCATAACGAGCCGTCACAGCACCATTAGCTTGACCGGCCAAGAGACCGGTTTCGATTTCCAAAATTCGTCCCCCAACTTGGAGGGACCATTTTTTTTGTTCCATTTCGTATTAGCCTTACGCTAATGACGTTATAAACACGATATTGAATTCAATTTTTTAGAAATAAGTTAAAAAGAAAAGAGAAATTGGTTCAAGATAATAGAAAATAAGAAGAAAGAAAATTATTTATTCTATTTTCTAATCTCAAATTTCATGAACTCCTTTCCAACTTCCAATAACCTATAACCGGATTGACTTCACTATTGTGCCTTTGACGCACTAGAATTAGGCTTTATTTATTATTAAATTACTCTTTTTAGTAGTTAAATCCTACCTTGTTTTGGGGTTTTTGTCAAACAAAAAACGCTCCAAGTTTTTCATAAGAGCGTTTTTTGTTTCAAAGCTGATTTTTATACTGCAGGAGTTGGGGTTTGTTGAATTGGTGATTGTTCGGATGGATTAGTTTGGTTTCCTTTTATATCATCATAAAACTTTGCAATGCTTGTTTGTATATAAGGCACAAGCCAGAGATAACCTATTCCAAGGGTCAAAAGACAAAGTAGTGACCAGCCAAAAAATCTCCAATAGAGACAAAAGAGTTTCCATTTGTTTCCCTGCATCATTTCCTTGCTCTTTTTTATCGCATCCATTGCTCCGATTGAGTTGTTATCAGCTATAATATAAAAAGTCATTGAATAGGCAAGAGATGCTATCATTCCAGGAATGATAAGAAGAAGTGTCCACAAAAAAATAAACAGACACATTAGCAGATAGGCAACTAGAGAAGTGCCAAAATTTTCAAAGCCTTTGAATAGTTGACCTATTTCGACTTCTTGATTGCGAGATAATGATAGAAAAAAAATAATAAGACCAAGCGACATTGGGCCAGTGATAGCTAGATAAGCGATAAAGCCTACGAAAGGCACTATTTGTATCACCATCATAATCACCATGAAGATGACAGATGCGCCAATGGATATCCCCCATTTACCTCGTAGACTTTCTCTCGCCATCTTCATTAAGATAGCATTTTCTGTTTTCATATTTTTATGTTTAATTTATTATCTATTAGTTGAATTTTAACCTATCTTGGGGTTCTGTCAATTTTTATGGGCCAAAAGTATTACTAAAAATAGAAATACCAAGAAAAAAATTCAAGATAATTAAGATAATTAACATCAGAATATTTTTCCAAAGAACATCAAATCGTTTTATTGCAAAATGGTAGGAAACAACAGATGCTATAATTCCAGGTCCAAAGAATTCAATTATTCTAAGAATATATCTGGGTTCTTGTTTTATATATTTTCCAAATAAATGATCAAGTATATCGGATCTAAAAAGATATATTTGCAAAGCTGTAAATGACAAAAAAGCCAGGACAACTAAAAGCCAATATTTTTTGGAAAAATAAAAGGAAAGGGCAATGATTATGACTGATAAAAAGATAATTATTAGCCAAGTAGATAAAGACCAAAATTCAAAAAACATAAGATATTCTATATTAAGAATTTCTTCTTATTCTCACTCAAATTAATGAAATCATCTAATTCTTCAACGAGTTTTCCACTGGTAGATTCGCTAAAAGCGATGCCTTCCACTCGGCAACCCGTAGTAGATTGGATATAGTTTACAAGCGGAATATAGTCGCCGTCGCCACTCACAAGCACAATTACATCCAAGCTTTTGGACATTTTGATAGCATCAATTGCAATTCCCACATCCCAATCCCCTTTTTTGGCGCCACCGGGAAAAATTTGCAAATCTTTAGTTTTAACTTCGAAACCTTGTTTTTCTAAAGCTTCAAAGAATTTTTCTTCTTGACCTTCTAGGGTTTTTATTCCATAAGCAATAGCGCGGATGAGCTTGCGGTCTCCGACAGCCTCTTTTAGGATTTGCCCAAAATTTACTTTCTTTTTGTGTAAAACTTTGGCGCTATAATAGAGGTTTTGAATGTCTACTAAGACACCCACTCTTTGCTCTTTGTATATACTCATATAGTATAAGTTTTAAGAAAATAGTTTTTAGAAATTAGAAAATAGTTCATGAAATTTGAAATTAGAAAATAGAATAAATACTTTTCTTTTTTCTTATTTTCTATTATCTTGAGCCAACTTCTATTCCCCTTTTTACTTATTTCCTATAATCTATCCCTTAAGGTCTAATTTTTTGATCAAAGTTTTGTAGGCCTTTTCGTTGGTTTTTTGCAAGTATCCCATTAGTTTCTTTCTTTTAGAAACCATCTTGAGAAGTCCTCGGCGAGAATGAAAGTCCTTGGCATTCTTTTTGAGGTGAGTTGTGAGTTTTTTGATTTGTTCTGAGAAAAGGGCGATTTGATATTCCGGAGAACCAGTGTCCTTTTCATGTCTTACTACTTCTTTCGTCGCTTTTACTTTTTGCTTTGCATTTAGTGCCATAGCATTTTTTCGGCCAAACACTCGTTGCGAGGATCCCCTTGAAAACCAGTGTTGGCTAGTTAGAATTATTATATATCAACATTACAACATAATTGAAAGTTTGGCAAATTTTTTGGCTCCATAAGAAGTAGTGTGTTAAAATGAAATTATTATGCATGAAATTTTGGAAAAACTTAATGCTCCGCAAAGAGAGGCGGTGATGACTACAGAAGGGCCGGTTCTCATTATCGCGGGGGCGGGGTCAGGGAAAACGCGAGCGCTTACGCATCGAGTGGCTTATTTGATTTGCGAAAAAAAGATCAATCCAAGAAGGATTTTGGCGGTGACTTTCACCAACAAAGCTGCGGGAGAGATGAAAGAGCGGATTAGGGAATTATTGAGCGATTCGAAGAACCTCACCCCTAACCCCTCTCCTTATAAAGGAGAGGGTGGTCGATATGACATGCCAACAGTTGGGACTTTTCATTCTATCTGCGTGAGGATTTTGCGTCATGAGATTGAGAAAATGGGATACAAGAGTTCGTTTAACATTTTTGATGACCAAGACCAATTGGCTCTTATGAAAAAAGTGATGAAAGAAATGGAAATCAACACCGATCAGTTCAAGCCAAAAGCTATCTTGGGTGCAATTTCCAATGCGAAAAATGAACTCAAAAGCGCAGACGAATTTTTGGCTAGCGCGGGTGGGTATTTTGAAGAAATGGTGGCTAAGATATATTTGAACTATCAAAAAAAATTAAAAGATCAGGGCGCCTTGGATTTTGATGATATCTTGATGATCATGGTTAAGCTTTTTCAAAAATCTCCAGAAGTTTTGGAAAAGTATCAGAATTTTTTTGAGTATATTATGGTGGACGAATATCAAGATACTAACCGCGCGCAATATTTGTTAGTGAAATTGTTGTCGCAGAAATATAATAACTTGTGTGTAGTGGGTGATGACTGGCAAGGAATATATTCTTGGCGAGGGGCTAACATTCAAAACATTTTGGATTTTGAAAAAGATTACCCGCAGGCGCGTGTGATTAAGTTGGAACAGAACTATCGCTCGACGCAAAATATTTTAGACGCGGCCTATGGAGTGATTTCAAAAAACATTAATCGCAAAGACAAAAAAATTTGGACGGATAATCAGAGTGGGCATTTGCTGTCTAGCTTTGAAGCAGAGGATGAAAAAGAAGAAGCTCAGTTTATTGTAAATGAAATAAAGAAGTTATGCGGTAATAGGAGGGGGTCCTTCGCTTCCTTGCCTCATCGGCAGGCAAGCGCTCAGGACGGAAAACTAAAGTTTTCCGATTTTGTAGTGCTCTATCGAACCAACGCGCAGTCTCGAATGATTGAAGAAGCGATGCTCCGAAACTCAATTCCGTACCGAATTATTGGCGGAGTAAAATTCTACCAAAGAAAAGAAATCAAAGATATGATTGCGTATCTGCGAGTGATTAATAATTTCAATGATGAAACTTCACTAGAACGGATAATTAATGAACCAAGACGAGGGATTGGCGAGGTCACATTGAATAAATGGATAAAAACAGCCAAAGAAAATGAAATTGATTTGATAAATATTGGCTTGAAAATATCTGATTTGGATAACAAAAAAATATTAAATTCAAAAATTGACGCAATTATAAAATTTTCAGAATTTATTCAGCGAATGTCGGAGCTTAAGGAAAAATTATCCCTCACTGATTTCATCCAAAAAATTTATAGTGAATCAGGATATGAAAAATTTTTGATGGATGGCACAGAGGAAGGAGAAATGAGAAATGAAAATGTGCGGGAACTTCTCACGGTAGCCAAAAAATATGAGGAATATGAACCTGCTGAAGGTTTGAAATTGTTTTTGGAAGAAGTGGCTTTGGTTTCTGACACGGATAATATTGATCAGGCGATTGATGCGGTGCATCTTATGACGCTCCACAGCGCTAAGGGATTGGAGTTTAAAATTGTTTTTATCGCGGGACTGGAAGAGGGAATTTTGCCACACTCCAGAAGTATGCTAAGCGACAATGAAATGGAAGAAGAAAGACGGCTTATGTATGTGGGAATCACGCGCGCCATGGAAAAAGTTTATTTACTTTTTACTCGCATGCGAAATATTTTCGGTTCCACGCAAATCAATGCTTCTTCGCGATTTTTGGAGGATGTGCCAACACATCTTTTGGAAGATGCAAATTCCAAATCACAAGAAACAAATATCAAACAAATTTCAAATTTCAATCCGCCAGCTGGCGAACAAAAACAAGAAATAAAAAATATTGCAAAGTTCAAAGACGGGGATCGAGTACGACATGAGGTTTTTGGAGATGGCTTGATTGTCGCCAGCGCGGGTGACATAATTACGGTGGCCTTTTCTAAGACGGGGCTCAAGAAACTCTCTATTTCTATTGCTCAGTTAGAAAAAATAAAATAAAAAACTGCTGAATCAATATATGCATTCGAGCAGTTTTTTTTATAACTTTCCAAAAGGTTCCTGGAAAGTTATTTTTTTTTCGGTTCCGGACGTAAAATGTCTGGACTAGATGGGTTATAAAAAAAACGTGGATGGTGAGCTTCCGCGTCTCCGATTGGACGAAAAAATTCTTCGCCTCTAATACGTCTTACCTCCCCCTTGGGATCAAGGGGGATTCCATAAGTTTTTTGCCTCCCCACAGCTTTGTATCCAGGTGCACACATAGGCGGGCTCCTTTTTTATGCGATTAGTAGATAAATCCCTTTATCACTCTAGATTTTGAATCCAAAGTTCTGGAACTTTTTTTAGCAAACTTAACATAATTCATTTCGGAAACAGTGATGGTACTGCCGGAAACTTTTTCTACGATAGCCACGTGTCCCCACCAAGATTCAGATGAAACCATAATAGCTCCGACTCGTGGAGTTCTTCCCGTAGAATAACCAGCGGCCTTGGCGTGATAGAGCCAGGTACCGGCGTTTCCGCCCCATGGTACATATCTTTTTTGCGCAACATACCAAGTACAATATCCATAAGGGAATCGATGTCCTGCGCCTGCTTTGCCGTCTAGAACTTTTCCACTAGAAAAAGATTCATATGGTCGCTCAGCGATATTAAGTGGAGTAGAAACAGTAGGGGTTGGTTTTGGGATATCCTTTTGACCGTCTGGAATGGTAATTTCTTGACCAACTTCCAAATCTCCATTAGCTGGCAAGTTATTGAAAGAAATAATTTTGTCTTTTTCCGCTTTATATTTCGTGGCCACACTATCAATTGTGTCGCCACTTTTAATTATGTATTTAAGGCCAGAGACCGGCAAAATAAAGATTTTGTCTCCAGGTTTAATTGAATCGACATTATCCAACTCATTAGACCATAGGATGGTGTTAACGGAAATGTGATTAGCCGAGGCAATAGCGCCAACGGTATCACCTTCTTTGACTTCATAGATAATAACACCTCCATCTTCCTCGGGGTCTTTTTTAACTGGACTGTTTCCGGCAACTAGCGCTTGTCCTTGAATTATCATCGATTCATCCTCGCGTTCTAGTCGAGCATTTTTTGGGTTGGGTAATGTTTTCGCTTTAGACAATCCAGCCAAAGTAGCACTGTTTTTTCCTGCAGTTTTCAAAAACATTGTGTCTTTTAAGGGATTTTCGTAGTTTTCATTTTCGCCAAAATAGCCAAACAAAAAACCACTGGACTCACGTCCTGCGGCTAGATTAGTAGCCGAAACCAAGAAAGCGCTCGAAACGACAACGGCAAAAGCCGAATAGTTTCGAAACAGATGCAGACCCTTTATAGTTTGATGTTCCTTGATAAAGGTTGCGACAACTTTCTGTTTGATATGAACCTGGTTTCTTATAAGTTGTAGATTTTCTCGAATATGAAGTTTTTTAACTGCGTCTATTAGTTTACTAATAGGGTTGGTCTTTCTTGTGGTCTTGATTTTAAAAAGCCTTCAAATAAGGCATTTTCTCTTCTAAGACCCTAATTTTTAACTCCAAATTAGTATATCTCAGGGGAGTCTTTTTGTCAAATGAAAATTATAGGGTATAATGAAATTAATTAATGTCGCATAATATGAATATTAGAGATTATAAAATTCAATTTTTGGAATATTTGGAAGTTGAAAAGCAACGCTCACCCAAAACGATCGAAAATTATGATCGCTATTTGGAAAAATTTTTAGTTTGGGCAAAAATTAGTGATCCCAAGGATGTTAATGATGATTTAATTAGAAATTTTCGCCTATATCTCAATCGATTTCAGAGTGAAAAAGGCCAAAATCTCAAGAAAATAACGCAAAATTATTATATTATCGCCATCCGATGTTTTTTGAAATATTTGGCTAAAAGAGACGTCAAGACTCTGCAGGCAGAAAAAGTAGAAATTGGGAAAACGCCTGAGCGGGAGGTGGATTTTTTGGAAAACACTGAAGTAGAAAGAATTTTGGATGCAGCTGGTGGTGTTAGTTTCAAATCTCTACGTGATCGGGCAATTATGGAGTTGCTTTTCTCGGCTGGACTTCGGGTTTCGGAACTAACTAGCATTAATCGGGACAGACTCAACCTAAAAAGTGGAGAATTGAGTGTGCGAGGTAAAGGAAATAAAATTCGGGTAGTTTTTATCTCGGATACAGCTTCGACGTCTCTCCGAGAATATCTCAAAAAAAGGGAAGATATTGATCCGGCGCTATTTGTTCGAGATGTAAAAAGCTTGGCCAAATTCAAGAAGAAAAATAAGTCTGTCATAGAGACGCCCCGGCAAGGTGTTTCTACCAAGGACGATAATAATCTTCGTCTCACCCCCCGTTCTATTCAGCGAATTGTAAAATATTATGCGCTAAAAGCTGGGATTGTGAAAGATGTCCATCCGCACACGCTACGTCATTCTTTTGCTACTGATCTTTTGATGAACGGCGCTGATATTCGCTCAGTACAAGCGATGCTCGGCCACGCTTCAATCAACACCACCCAAATTTATACCCATGTCACCAATCCACATCTCAAAGAGGTCCATCAAGCTTTTCATGCCAGAAGAAGGAAAAAGGATTGACCAATCTGTTTTTTTGAAATAGTATTAGAGATGTTATCTGGTCGCTTAGCTCAGTTGGTTAGAGTATCACATTGACATTGTGGGGGTCAGTGGTTCGAATCCACTAGCGACCACGAAAACGGGACCATAGCTCAGTGGTAGAGCGCGCGACTCATAATCGCTTGGTCGAAGGTTCGAATCCTTCTGGTCCCACCAAATTATCTTTTTTATGTCTGAAATAATCACAACTTACAAATTGCCATTTTCAACCAAGCCCACCCCTATGAAAAGGGAGGAATTTTATCGTAAACAAAAAAGAGCTTCCAATAAAACTGGCAAGCCGACAAATGCTTGTGAAACTATTCAAATCTTACTTTTTACTCCAGACAAGGAGCTTATTTTGCAAAAAAGATCACTAGAAAAGAAGCATAACCCAGGACTAATAGACAAAGCTATTGGTGGACATGTCACGTTTGGATTTACTCCCACTTATACAACCATGTCAGAAACTCTTCAAGAGTTAAATGTGCCATCATTTGTTCTAGATTCAAAAGAAGATTTCAGAAAAACTTTTCATTTATTGAAAAATTATTTAGATCGCTCAGCTCTTATTCAATTTGTCGAAAGCGATATCATTGTTTTTGAAAAAATTATTCAGAAAAAAATAGTCAAGATAGCCAATAAGAGTCATTTTTATCTCGGATTTTATAATGGTTCTATAAAACCAATTGATAAGGAGTCTAGTGGAGTGTTGTATTATAAATGGAATGCGCTGCAAAAAGAAATGAAAGTTTCGCCAGAGCTTTTTACTTATGATTTGAAATATTTTTTGAAAAGATATAGAAAGAAAATTGAGAGCTTTCTGAAAATTGTGGATGAAAAAAATAAATAAAATTTTTTCTATAAAAAAACCGCCCCGATTGAATTGGGGCGGTTTTAGTTTTCCAAGATAATTTTTCTAATTTTCTTTCCTTATTTCAATAACTGGCATTGGTTTTATGATGGGTTCAGTTGCAGTTTCAGTCGCGACGATTTCTTCAGGAATTTTTGGCGTTGCAATTTCATGGAAGAAAAGAATCCAGATAGCTTGAGAGAAAACTGCATAAATACTTTTGACAAAAATGGCATAAAGAAAAAAGATGGCCACTCCAATTGCGCCAATGACAATGGCGGTGATCTTACCCAAAGCAAAATAACCGATAGCCCCAAGGATAAGAAAAACAAGAAGTAATAGTGGTAAAATTGCTAGGATGACTAACATCAAGATAATTCCGAGTGGAATGAAAATCAAACTCAAAAGAATGCTGGCCCAAATGTTTTTGACAAAAAGATTGTAGGCATTTTCGACTGCTGGCCAGAAATTTAGTTTTCCAAAGATGGAATAAAAATAGCCATAAGTTTTGAGATAACTTGAAAGAATTGCAATCGGGATGAAAATCAAAACTGCGAGAAAGGCCAGGATCCCACCAATGATATAATTTTTGTTGACAAACAAAATAGCGACTGGCGCGATGAGAATGAGAAGTGTGAGAAAAATAAAAATACCTAGTGAAAAATCAATGATAAATATCTTCCAGAAATTTTTTTTGCCGGAGTCCCAGCCGGATTTGAAATTAGCCACTTCTCCTTTGGAATTTTTTTCAATCGAAGCAATGAGTGCGCCTTTCCCAATGATACAAAGGATGGAAAAAATAATTACGAGCAAAAATGCAATGATTGCAAAGGTCAAAATCCAATGCATATTTTGAGAAAAAAATTCTAGGATTTTTTCATTTTGCGCCGGATCAAGTTTTTCTTCTTCTCCTGAATTGAAAAAATAATTCATACCTCCCCCACCACCCAAGGTGACAAAAAAACCAAACCACCACAGATAGCGATTTTTCCAAGTTATCTTCCAAGCATCTTTGATAATTTGAAGATAATTTATTTTAGACATAAGAATTCTTCTACAAATCTACAAATCGTTTACAAATGTACAAATAAAATTACAATTTGTAGATTCGTAGTTGATTTGTAAATTTGTAGTGGATTACTTTTCAACTTCAACTGCAACTTTTTCCTCTTCAATTACTTCTTCCTTTTTTGCCTTTGGAGCTATCCCCATAATTTCATTAAATTCAATTTGTTCGATGGTTTCTTTTTCTAAAAGAGTAGCAGAAAGTTTTTCCAATAATTCTTTTTTGTCTTGCAAAATATTCTCTGCCACCTTGTAGGCATTTTCAATGAAGCTGGAAACTTGATGGTCAATCTCCTCGGCTGTTTTTTCGGAATAATTTTTTTCTTCGTGCATTTCCTTGCCAAGAAAAACCATTTCTTGCTTGTGTCCAAAAGTTCGCGGTCCAAGTTCGCTCATACCATAGCGAGTGACTAAACTTCGTGACATATTAGTGGCTCTTTCTAAGTCATTCGAAGCTCCCGTAGTCACATCACCAAAAGTCAATTTTTCACTCACATATCCTCCCAGGAGAACGGAAAGTTCGTCGATGAAATAATTTCTTGAATGCAAAGTTTTGTCTTTTTCTGGCGTGCTGAAAGTATATCCACCGGCATTGCCCCGAGAAATGATAGAAATTTTTTGCACCGGATCAGCGTTTTTGAGAGTAGCACCCAAAATCGCGTGCCCCGCTTCATGATAGGCGATAATTTTCTTTTCTTCCTCATCGATTCGACGACTTCTTCTTTCTGGTCCTAGGATTACTTTTTCGATTGACTCAGTGAGTTCATCCATCGAAATTGTTTTTCTGTTTCTGCGAGCGGCCAAAATTGCTCCTTCATTCAAAAGATTGGAAAGATCAGCGCCAGAGAAGCCAGGAGTTCTTTGGGCAATTTGCCGAAGGTCAGCGTCTTTGGTGAGTGGTTTGTTCTTAGAATGCAATTTTAAAATCTCTTCACGCTCAGCGATATCTGGCAAATCCATAGTCACTCTACGGTCAAAGCGTCCTGGGCGAAGAAGGGCTGGATCAAGCACATCAGGTCGATTGGTAGCTGCAATAATAATCACATTGGTGTTAGTGTCAAAACCATCCATTTCCACCAAAATTTGATTTAATGTTTGCTCTCTTTCATCATGTCCACCACCAAGTCCGGCGCCACGATGTCGTCCTACCGCATCGATTTCATCGATAAAAATGATAGCGGGTGCATTTTTCTTAGCTTGTTTGAAAAGATCACGAACACGAGAAGCACCCACTCCCACAAACATTTCTACAAATTCTGAACCACTGATATTGAAAAATGGAACATTGGCTTCTCCTGCCACTGCTTTAGAAATCAAAGTTTTCCCAGTTCCCGGGGAACCAAGTAAAAGAACACCTTTGGGAATTTTTGCCCCCAAATCCAAGAATTTCTTAGGATTTTTCAAAAATTCCACAATTTCATATAATTCTTCTTTGGCTTCTTTTGAACCAGCCACGCTTTTGAAAGTCACTTTCTGATTTTTGTTTTTCGGATCAGTCATTCGCGCGCGAGAAGCTCCAAAAGACATGGCTTGATTGTTGCCTCTTTGCGCTTGGCGAAGCATATACCAGATAAAAGCCCCAACCAAAAGAAAAGGTAGAAGAAATGGCAAAATCGTACCCATCCAAAAGGTCAAGCCAGATTCTCCTTGGATATTTATACTTACATTTTGAATTTTTTCACTGTCTACGCCATAATTTTTGAGAGTTTCCACGATCCCACCGCTAGTTTCTTTGGTGGATTTTTCAGTTGATCCATCGTTTAATGTTATGTCTAGTGTATTAGAACTGACTTTAATTTCCTTAACCTTCCCTTCATTTACTTGTTGAGCCAAGGCTGAAAGTGAAACCGAAGCTGGTTTTTTGGCTGGATTGCCATAAAGAACTAGAATTCCTGAGATAAAAAGAAAAATTATGATGACGATGCCGATGTTTTTGAATAGTTTCTGCATGAGATCCTTACGAATTACGAATTTATACGAATGTACGAATTACGAATATCATATAAAATGCAATTATTAAAAATTAATTTTTTATTATAATAAGTCTATCATTTTTCTTAGTAATTTTCAATCCTGGGAGTATTACAATCTGAGTCTTGCTTTTCGTGCTTTTTATGATTTTTATGATTTCTTCGATATTGTTCGCGCTGATATTTTTCAAATCCCCTCTTGTATTTTTCAAATTATTTCGCAAAACTCTCCGAAGAATTGCGGGATGTAGTTTTTCTAGTTTCTTGATTTCTAGACTTTTTGAATTTTTCAAGGCAGTTTTTTCGAGATAATCAGAATCCTCGGAAATTGAAATCAAAGAATCAAAAATGGTTTCTTTGATCTTAGGATTAAAATCTTTTTCTAGACTTGGAATTAGTTTGTTTCTGATTTTATTTCGCAAATATAAATTTTCTAAATTTGTCTTATCTGTCCTATATTTTAATTTGTTAGTTTTCAAATATTCCAAAATTTCTTTTCGACTAATGGAAAGCAATGGTCGAATTATTTTTTCATTTTTGAACTTCATAGCTGAAAGGCCTGACATACCTGAGCCACGAAGGATGCGCATGAGAAATGTTTCTACTTGGTCGTCGGCATTGTGCGCGACAGCGATGCAATCAAAATCATAATCGATGCGAAGTTTTTCAAAAAAATCATAACGGATTTCACGAAGATAATTTTCAGAAATATTTTTTCCGTCGCGTAGAGACGAGGCATGCCTCGTCTCTACCAAATCCAAAGCAAAAATTTCCAGATTATATTTTGTCGCCAAATCTTGCACGAACTTTTCGTCCCTCACACTGTCTTTCCCGCGCAAATTATAATTGACATGGGCGATAATTAGTTCCAAGGAATATTTTTTTTGCAAACGTGAAAAAACATCAAGAAGACAACAACTGTCAGGCCCGCCAGAAACCGCCAAAATTATTTTTGCCCCGCGGTCAAAGAGATTATTTTGAAAGATTATATTCTGAACTTTTTTGATTAAGTTAGGCATCTAAATTATTTTTTATAATTTCCGCCACCTTCTGGACTGTTTCGTCGAGTTTCCCTTCTTCATTGATGACCTTAAAATCGAAAGCATCCTCATTATCATACCAACCCTTAGCATATTCAAGACGTGAATTTATAGTTTCCTCAGTCTCGCCTCTTTTCGCAAGTCTTTCTTTTATAAGCTCGAAAGGAATATAAATGAAAATCGATTTTACTTCGGGTAGTATTTTTTTTGCTTTTAATACTCCCTGATATTCAACTTTCCAAAGTATCGGTTTGGGACTTTTTTTTGCTCTTTCTAACTCTTCATAAGTCCCACCGTAATAATTTCCATTATCCTCTAAAGCATATTCAAAAAATCTATTTTCTTCGATACCTTTTTTGAATTCTTCTTCAGAAATAAAGTAGTATGAAACACCTTCTTCATCTTCCGGTCGCATAGCTCTCGTTGTGGTGGTAACTATTTTGTCGAAATCAATGTGATTTTTGAGTTTCTTAATTACACTATCCTCTCCGGCGCCTGATGGGCCGGAGATAATAAAAATATTAGACATATTGTTTTTTTTATTTTTCTTCCTCGCCATCCGTAGCTTTAGCGGAGGTTGGTTTCTTCTTAGTTTTACTCTTAACTTCTTTCTTTTCCTTAACTACTTTTTCTTTCTTTTCTACTTTCTCCTTTTTTTCTTTTTTCTCTTTCTTTACTTCTTTCTCCTCAGCTTTTTCTTCAACTTTTTCTTCCTTGTCCGTCGAAGCTTTAGCGGAGTCGGGCTTGTCTTCTTTTTTCTTTTTCTTGTTCTTAGCTAGTACAAGTCCCATTCGATGTTCTTTTGGTTCGATAGAAAGAATTTCCCAGTTATATTTTTCGCCAGTCTTGATAAGTTCACCTAGGGTTTTTCCAGGGTAAGCCTCGGACATTTCGCTGATGTGAGCCAAGCCATGAATGTCTTTGTCGAGATATACAAAAGCTCCGAAGTGATTGATTTTGTTGACTGTGCCAGAAACAATGTCCCCTTTCTTATATTTAGCAGCAATTTCAGACCATGGGTCTTCTTGTAGGGCGCGAATGGAAAGAGAAATTTTGTCGCCATCAATGCCGATTATTTTAGCGCTCACTTTGTCGCCAACTTTCACGATTGTGCGTGGATCTTCAATTAGTTGCCAAGCGAGTTCAGAAATATGCACTAAACCTTCGAGTTTTCGTTCAGAGTCATTTTCTTTTATTGAGAATTTAACAAAAGCGCCGAAATTGACCACGCCACTGATTTCTCCAGAAACGGTGTCGCCAACATTCAAAGAGGAAATAACTTCCATATCTTTTTCGCTTTGAGCTGCTTTTTCACTTACGATCAGTTTTTGGGTTTCGCGATCAGCGTCAATTATGCGTACTTCCAATTCTTGGCTAACCAATTTTTTGAGCAAATTCAAGATTTTGTTCTTATCACCGTCTTCAACTCGCGGATAATTTTTGCTAGAAAGTTGAGAAACAGGCAAAAATCCGGAAATACTATTGACTTCGATCAAAAGTCCACCCTTATTAGCGCTCAAAACCTTAATATGAACTTTTTCTTGAGTATCTTTCTTGCTTTCCAAGTCATCCCAAGCTTTTTCACAAGAAGCTTCGCGAATAGATAGCTCAATATAGCCATCTTCATTTTCCATGTCGATTATAGTAGCGTTGACAACATCGTCAATTTTGAGTTTTCCGCTTCCGAGACCGTCTTTGATTTCTTTTCCCAAAACTATACCTGTTCCAAAAGGTGGTAAATCAAGGTAAATTTCATTGGAAGACACATAAATCACTTCCCCGTCAATTGTGTCGCCAACTTGAGGAAAACGAAAATTTCCCTTGGAAAACAAGAGATTCATTGGTGAATTATCTTCAGCTATTTCTACTGTTTCTACTTCTTTCTTCGTTTTTGGTGTTTTTGGAGTCACTTCTTCCGAAATCTTATCTACTTCTTTAGCTAAATTGTCTAGGATATCGCCCATATTTTTATTGATTATTTTAATTATTATAGGCTATTTTCTTTACTAATTACTAATAAAGTAGGAATATACTAATAATTTATTCGTAAATTAGTATATTTGTATAAAATTCGTAATTCGTAAGGAGAAACAAAAAATTCCCTCAATTAAAGGAAATTATTAAGACTTTATCCACAGCCTAAGCTGTGTATAAATAGGGATTAAACCATCCCCTATTCACTTTTCTTAATAATTAACCGTAAAGTTATTGTAGTTTAGAATTTGGATTGTGTCAAATTTTGGGGTATAAATGTCAAAATTAAATAGAAATGTCATACCTTTGCGTTTAGTTAAAATGTCATACTTGTGGAAATTTATGAATTATGGACTAATTGTCTTTGTTCAAATTGAGCCGAGATTTGTTTTCTCCAAGGGTGA
>Ga0209416_1000274_pt1 | contig 55776 bp, 80 predicted proteins | sample RifGroF1_FD_184001 | JGI IMG/M metagenome (GOLD analysis project Ga0209416, IMG submission 184001) | Groundwater microbial communities from Rifle, Colorado, USA - Groundwater F1 (SPAdes) (version 2) | ecosystem: Environmental > Aquatic > Deep subsurface > Groundwater | place: Rifle, Colorado... | reverse complement strand
ACCGTTTCCAATAGAGCGAGTCTCCAGAAATTTTTTTTTGGGAGGTGAAGGCACTGGCAAAAGCAGTAAAAAAGGCAACCAAGGAAACAATCAAGCGGGCGACCATATCTGACATGAAAAAGCTGGGGATACATAAGCCGGAATATAACCGGATAATTGACATATACGCTGAACTCGTAGAGCAGTACGGGATCCTGACAGGAAAGTTTGCAGAGGGTAACTATAAAATCGAAGAACACACTATGCAAGGCGGTACTAAAAAAGCTCCAATTGTTGCTACTCTTGAAACTCTCAGAAAAGATATACTGGCATACTCCGACCGCCTGTGTCTGAACCCAAAATCTCTGGAGACTGTAACCGCTGAGACTGGGAAGAATAAATCAAAGCTAGCATCGGTACTAAGTGAGCTCAACAAAGAAGCATAAAAACTTTGACACTGTTATGGAGTATGCCAATAGTATTGTTGAAGGACGAAAGATTGCTTGTAAGGAACAAATACAAGGTTGTCAAAGGTTCCTTAATGATTTAAATAATATTGATTATGACTTTAATCCCAAAGACGCTGAATTTGTTGTAGGGATTATTGAAAAAACTTTTGTTCACATGCAAGGTGAAATGCTGGATGGTACGCCACTAAGAGGCTTACCTTTTTTATTGGAGCCATTTCACAAATTTATAGTTTACAACCTTTTAGGTTTTTGCCGTAAGGGAACTAAAATTAGACGATTTAAAGAGGCGTTTATTTTTATTCCCAGGAAGAACGTTAAGACTTCTTTTGCCGCAGCTTTAGCATGGTCCCTGGGACTGCTAGGAAGAAGAAGTGGCTCCAAGGTCTACATTGTTGCTGCAGCTCTTAAGCAATCTCTTGAGAGTTTTAATTTTATAAACTTCAATCTTGAAGAGATGGGAGAAAAAGAAAACTTTCGAGTGATCGATAATAACCAAGAGCACAGCATTCAAGGTGATTTTGAGGACGGAAGTATTTTTATTCAAGCCCTAGCAGCAAGTCCTGACCGGCAGGACTCTTTGAACTGTAACATAGCTATTGCTGACGAAATTCATGCTTTTAAAACGCCAAAGCAGTATAACATCATCAAGGAAGCTATGAAGGCTTATACAAATAAATTGATGATTGGTATTACTACAGCCGGTGATGATATGACATCTTTCTGTTATCAGCGACTTACATACTGTAAGAAGATTTTAGACAAGACGGTAACTGCTGAAGCTGAGTTTGTTTTTATCTGCAAGGCCGATCAGGACGAAGACGGTAACGTAGATTACACCGACCCGGTTATACATGAGATGGCAAACCCAGCTTATGGTGTATCAATCAGACATGATGACATAATGAGTGACGCACTGCAAGCTCAAAACGACCCGCAGCAAAGGAAAGATTTTTTTGCAAAGTCTCTGAATATCTACACTTCAGCCATGAAAGCTTATTTCAATATCGATGTATTTAAAAATTCTGATAGTAAATATAGCTGGACGTTGGGAGAACTGGCTAAGCTGCCTATCAATTGGTACGGTGGTGGGGACTTATCTAAAATGCATGATTTGACTGCATCTGCTTTGCATGGCACGCTGTACGGATTTAAGGCACCGTGGAAAAATGGCGAGTTGATCGATGTAGATATTGCAATTACTCATGCATGGTTTCCGATTGTGGCGGCCCATCGAAAGGCTGATGAGGATAATATACCGCTGTTTGGCTGGAAGGATGACGGGTGGCTGACTATGTGTAATACTCCTACTGTTAATTATAGCGATATCATTAACTGGTTCGTGAGAATGAAGAAACTTGGTTTTAAAATTAAAGAGGTTGGATTTGATAAGAAGTTTGGTAGAGAATTTTTTCTAGGCATGAAAAGCCAAGGTTTCAGAATAGTTGACCAACCACAATACCATTACAAAAAATCAGAAGGTTTTAGACGCATTGAAAAAGCAGCAAACGACGGAAATTTTTATTACCTGCATTCACAGGCCTATGAGTATTGTGTGCAGAATGTTCTGGGTATTGAGAAGACCGACGATATGATCCAGTACGAAAAGGTTATGCCAAACTTGCGTATTGATATTTTTGACGCTGATGTATTTGCGGTTGTAAGAATGCTTGAAAACCTTGAAAAGAGTCAAAAAGCGAAAGGTTGGTTGGATGACTAAGAAAATTATATAAGGAGCTGTAAATTTATGTCTGAAAATAAAACCGTTGCCGAGATAATTATTGAACAAATAAATATTATTGCTGAGTGGAATAACAAAACTTTACCTGAGATGAACTGTGTAGATTTTATCGAGACGGTTCGCAGCAATTCTGTTGCCATTCTGGACTTAGTAAATGCACTGGTTAGTATTGAGACATCAGGAGGGGTTTTTGTAAGCAAGAGGGTTAGCGATGACTAAAAAACGAAACAAACACACAAGAGCACCAACACAAGCACCATCACAAAAGAGAGATACAACCTCCTGGCTATGCTCAGTTGATGCTTATAATGTTTTGACTACTGGACAATATACAAGGCTGGCTGACTGCCCTGAGGTTAGAATGTGCGCTCACGTATATGCTGACCTGATAAGCAGCATGACATTGTATCTAATGCAGAACACTGCCCAGGGTGATGTAAGGATAAAGAATGAACTATCCCGCAAGCTGGATATTGAACCTAACCGACTAATGAACCGAAAGGCTTTTATATATAACCTAGTGTGGACTTTATTGCTACCGGGTAACGGTAATCAAGTCACCTACCCGCGATATGCCGGGGAATATTTGGACAACCTTGAACCTCTTAAGCCGTCCCAGGTTAGCTTTGTCGATACGGCAGACGGATACACAATACTTTACGGAGGGAAAGGATTTAACCCGGATGAGGTTTTACACTTCGTTATTAATCCGGATCCGGAACGTCCGTGGGTAGGGACTGGATTTAGAGCAGTTCTTAAGGACGTACTAAAAGGACTTAAGCAGGCTGGCACAACAAAGCAAGCTCTCATGGAAAGCCCTGCACCGTCAATTATCGTAAAAGTGGATGGTCTAACCGAGGAGTTTGCAAGCGTTGAAGGTAGAACAAAGTTGTCGAAGCAGTACCTGGATGCCTCTGAGAATGGTATGCCGTGGTTTATTCCTGCAGATGCTTTCGATGTTACCTCAGTTAAACCTCTGACACTTCATGATCTGGCACTTGCTAAAAACCTGGAGATTGATAAAAGGGTGGTAGCCGGTATTTTCGGCGTACCTCCTTTTTTAGTTGGTGTTGGTGATTTTAAAGCCGATGAATACAATAATTTCATTGGTTCGCGTATCATGTCGGTTGCTAAAAACATTGAGCAGGAAATGACCCGCAAGATTTTGTATTCCCCTGACCTGTATTGGAGATTTAATCCTCGCTCATTGTACTCATACAGCCTAACAGACATTATCACGGCTGGAGGGGAAATGGTTGACCGCATGGCTATGCGGCGCAATGAATGGCGCGACTGGATTGGCATGGCACCTGACGCTGAAATGGACGAACTTCTTGCGCTGGAAAACTATGTACCGGCTAATATGTTGGGGCAACAAAGTAAGCTGAATGGTGGTGGTTAAAATTAACAAAGATACCGACAGAAAAATAAGACAGGCCCGAAGTCTACCAACACAATTTAGAGCAGCTATGGATGGGGAAGATAGATTTATTGAGGGGTATTTCGCGGTATTCGGTGGGACATATGAAATTTGGCCGGGTGCCACTGAAAGTATAGACCCGGGAGCTTTTGACGGAACTTTGTCTGATGATGTTCGGGCATTAATTGACCACGAAACGAGACTAGTGCTGGGAAGAAATAAAGCCGGTACCTTGGAACTAAAAGTTGACAGCCGGGGGCTTTGGGGTAGGATTAAAATTAACCCATCAGACCAGGACGCTCTAAACCTTTACGCCAGGGTTGAACGCGGAGATGTTGACCAGTGTTCTTTTGGTTTTGACATCCTGGAGGAAGACACGAAATTTGGCGACGACGGAGGCATCCACTGGACAATAAAAAAGGCTAAACTCTATGAGGTATCTGTGGTAACCTTTGCGGCCTATGAGGATACGTCCGTTGCAGCAAGGAAAAAAGACTATGAACAAGTGAAGACCCGGCAGGCTCAGGCCTGGAGGGAATCCGTGAAGGCGAGGTTAAAAAAATGGCATTAAAGCAGTTATTGCTGAGTAAGCGCATTGCCGGAATTAAAAAACAGTTGGATGAACTTAGGCAAAGAGATGCTGAGTTTTTAACCAGGCGTGCAGACCTGCAGACACGCGAAGTAGAACTGGAAGCTGCAGTTAACGAAATAACGAATGAGACCCCGGAAGCAGATCGGGCGGTTGTGGATGAAGCTGTCGCAGCTTTTGAAGCCGATCAACAGACACTTGAAGCTGACCAAACAGCTAACGAGGATGCAAAGAAAAAACTGGAGGACGAAATCCAGGAACTGCAAAAAGAACTGGACGAGATAGACAACAGAGCAAAAACACCTCCTCCGGCGACACCTCCGAAAACGGAACAAAGAAAGGGTGATATACCGATGGCGATGAATAGCCGCATGAAATTTTTAGGAGCTCTTACCTCAGAGCAGCGTAGCAGATTTATTGAGCGCGACGACGTTAAAGAATTTTTAGTAAGGGTGCGCGATTTTAAGGGACAGCAAAGGGCCGTTACGGGTGCGGAATTAACCATCCCTGAGGTAGTGCTGGATTTGCTCAGGGACAACCTGCACAGATATAGCAAATTAATCACGAAAGTAAACTTGAAGCCGGTACCGGGTAAAGCGCGTCAGAATGTTGCGGGAACAATCCCGGAAGCTATTTGGACAGAAACTGTTGGCAGCTTGAATGAACTTGCACTGCTATTTAACCAGGTGGAAGTCGACGGGTATAAGGTCGGTGGATTTGTTCCTATTCCTAACTCAACCCTAGAGGATAGCGATCTTAACCTTGCAAATGAAATTTTAGATGTACTTGGTCAGGCGCTCGGTTATGCGATTGATAAGGCAATCCTGTTTGGTACTGGTGCCAAAATGCCTGTTGGTATTGCTACCCGCTTGGCTCAGACTTCACAGCCGGCTTATTGGGGCACACATGCTCCCGCATGGACTGACCTGCACAGCACCAACATACAAAAAATTGACCCGTCCAGCATGACTGCAGGAGAATTTTTTGCAGCACTAACTTTGAAAATGTTTATTGCCAAACCAAATTACAGCAACGGCGAGAGATGGTGGGTAATGAACAGTAATACCTACGCTGTTATTCTATCAAAGAGTATTACCTTTAATGCCGCTGGTGCTCTTGTTGCTACAGTAAACAAAACCATGCCCATTATTGGCGGGGATGTAGTGTTGCTTGAATTTATGGCCGATAACGACATTATCGGTGGGTATGGTTCGCTATATATATTAGCAGAGAGATCTGGAAGCCAACTTGCATCTTCTGATCAAGTGAAATTTATCGAGGATCAGACAGTGTTTAAGGGTACTGCAAGGTACGATGGTATGCCAGTAGTTGGCGAAGGTTTCGTTATGGTTAATATTGCTAATACTGCTCCGACTACTACCGTAGCTTTTGCCTCTGATATTGCCAATACTGTGGCAACTCCTAGGGCATTGCCGATTGCAGGTGCCTACACCGGAGCGCAGAGCGTTGCTTTGACTTGTGCAACTGTTGGAGCTACTATCTACTATACTGTTGACGGTAGTACCCCTGATGCAACTAAGACTGCTTACAACGGGCCTATCGCCGTAGCTGCTACTACTACTATTAAAGCAATTGCAATTAAAGCCGGCCTGACTAATTCCGCCGTGCTGAGTGCGACATATACCATTAGCTAGGAGGAAAGCAGATGAAGGCCACGGTTACAAAATGCTTTATCGGTTTTAATCGGGAGTTTAAGTCCGGCGAAACTGTCGATCTGTCCGCCGAGACGATTGAGAAGCTGAATAAAGCCGGATTGGGGATTATTCTTGAGGTTAAGATTGAGGATATTAACGAAACAACTGAACGGCCTAGGCAAGTTGGCGGAGGGTATTATGAATTATCCAACGGTGAAAAAGTAAGGGGAAAAGACGCAGCCATAGCCGCCCAGGCCGAGATTGACGCATCTGGTAGTTAGGGGGCTTTGCCATGGACGCTGAAATTGTTGTTGCGCTGGTCAAGGAGAGCTTAGGCATAAAGACTACTGCTAGGGATACTTTTATAACAGCCATAGCCAATGGCGTAATTAAGGAGCTTGAAGATGAAAAGGGGTTAGTGCTTGACGGCGCTAACTCTTATCATTTGCTTTTTGTTGTGGATTATGCTACCTGGCGGTACCAAAGCCGCGACAAAGATACCGGGATGCCGAGGCACCTACAGTATCGTCTGCATAACCTGTTTTTGCATTTGGGGGTGCCTGTAGATGTTGTATGATAACGAATTAACTTTAATTGATCAAGCCTACACAGATGATAATGTCGACGAGGTAGGCAACCAGATACCGACAGAGAGCGAAACCGTTGTGCTGTGCGGGGTAAAATCCATTGGCCGGGCTGAGTTTTATAACGCTGCAGCAACCGGTCTAAGACCTGAGATTATTTTTGTTGTTCATGGATATGAGTATGACGGTGAAGGCGTAGTGGTTTTCGAGGGTAAGAGATACAGCGTTATGCGTAGTTATGCGGTTGACTTCGAGGAAGTGGAACTTACATGCAAGAAAATGATTGGGGTGGTGTAAATGCCAGTATATACTCAGGACCTCAATGTAGCAAAAGGCGGGTATAGGACACCGGCCCGTTATGATACTGACGCCGCCAGGTGGCTAGCAGATTCGGCAATGTGGGTAAAAAATGCGGCGGGAATATATGTACCGGTTAGTGATACGGACCCTATGCCAAGCAAAGTAACGGGTAGTTTACCTTCGGATAATAAAACGATTGGTGCAGGAGATGTAAACGCAATTAATTCGCTTTATAACGGTACAAATTTCGATATGCGAAGATGCGTAAAACTTAATAAACTGTATAACGGAAGTTTGGCCTCTGGAGTTGAAGCAACGGTTTGGACTCCCGGTAGTGGCAAGAAATTTAGAATTTTGTTTATAAGTTTTACTGCTGATGCTGCAGGTTTTTATTCCTTAAAAGACAATACAGCAGGTACGACCGTCATAGGGTTTAGAATTGCAGCAAATGCACAGGTAGTATACTCTTTCCCGCCTAATGGACTCCTCTCAGCTAGTGCAAATAATGTATTAAGTATAGTTAATGGCACTGCTGGTGCTGCTTCGATAACCATTAATGTCTTGGGAACGGAGGAATAAGCTATGGCAATTGTAATTTACGTTAAAACTATAGACCAGGGACAAGAACCAGACAGAAAGGCTATATCAATTGTCTCTGTAGACGGACAAGAGATACAGGTGTCTTGGTGGCCTTCTCTAATGCCACAGTGGGGCAAGGATGGAGTTATGGCTTATCTAAAGGCAGAAGCACTATTTGTTACCGGTAATTATGTTGATGCTCTTAATGTTTTACAACCTATTGCAACAGGCACAGATACTAGAGAATTGAACGGTTTAGTTATTGATGGTGAGGATACTAGAAATTGGGCGCAAAGATGGATTGACGAACACCCAATTCCTGCACCAGTAGAACCAGTTATAGACCCGTTCTTATAGTACTAACGAAGGTGCGTTAGTTCGGCTGATGTCTTGATTAAAATTTAAGGTATGACGGCCTGATCAGCCGAAGAAGGGTTCCCTGTTACCCTTCTTTTTTCATGCCTTTTATTAATTTTGACAGGGATAAACAGGGGGAGATATAAAATGAGAATCCAGATGATTGGTAATAAATATGATAAGCTGACTGTTGTCAGCGAATGTGGAAAAGATCATCGTGGGTATAGATATAGTTGTGAGTGTGAATGTGGTGGAACAGCAATTAATGTGGCAGGCGTAGACTTAAGAAGTGGCCATAAAACAAGCTGTGGCTGTAACCTGGGTAACAGGAGAAGAACTCACGGCATGTTTGGAACTGAGCCATATAATGCTTGGAGCAATATGAAAAGAAGATGCAATGATAAAAATGGCCAGGATTATTTTCGGTATGGCGGCAGAGGCATAACGTACTGCGATGAGTGGGAGAGTTTTGAAGAATTTTGGGAAGATATGAAAGACGGGTACTTGCCGGGCCTAACTCTTGATCGCATTGATGTAAATGGTAATTACTGCAAAGACAACTGCCGATGGGCCACTTTTAAGATGCAGCAAAACAATAAAAGAAACAATCATATTGTTGAGTATTATGGTAAGACATATACACTAAGTGAGCTTTCCGACGCAACAGGTAAAAACTACTCGTCTATTTTAACTAGGCTTCGGAGTGGTTTTTCGGCAAAAGAAGCGGTAGAATTACCGCCAATAGAAAAAGAGACAATAGAATTCAATGGGGTGATTAAAACTGTTTCAGAATATGCAAAAGAAAGAGGCATGTCGTATTACCAGCTTAAAAAGAGGTTAGTGCGAGGATGGACAATTGAAAGAGCTTTAACGCAACCACTGCGAAAAAGAGCATGATTTACGCCCAGCTCTCCGGGGAGCGTCGGCGGCAGGAGTATAATAAATATTTCAGGTGAGGTTATGTAATGACTAGAAGAAGAACTGGCAGGCGGGCAAGCACCGGCGCAGTAATAACCGGCGAAGCAGAGCTTATGAACAGGCTTAACGCCATGGCCAATGATCTCAAAAAAGACATAACCAAGGAAGCGCTCATAGCCGGGGCTGAAATTGTAAAACGAGCAGCAGAATCTAAAGCGCACGGCAGCGTAGCGCAGCACATTGAAATAGAGACTATTTTTGTCGGTCAGGGTTTACCAAAAGTATTAATAGGCCCGGACAAAGATCACTGGTATGCAGCATTTCAGGAGTTTGGGGCGAAAAGGCATACTATAAAAATCGGTGCAGGGAAAAAAATACTTTCAGATGGTTCCGAAGTTTTTGGCCGCGAAGTTAACCATCCCGGCGTAACAGCAAAACCTTTTATGCGTCCGGCCATAGACGATAACGAGGCGCAGGTAAAAGCGGCCATGATGGCAGTTATCCGTCGCCGACTGGGGGTGACGTAGTGGGATTAATCGCTGATTTGCATACCAGACTGACAACCTATCCTGGGTTAACTGAGCTAGTTGGAAACAAAGTATGGCCAGTACAAGCTAGGCAAGGAGCGGTGATGCCGTATTGTGTATTCTTTCAAGTTTCCGGTGGGAGAAAATACTCACATAGCGGCTATAGTAACCTGCAACGCCCTCGAATACAAGTATCTTGTTACGCCAAGACCTATGGTGATGCAAAAGAAGTAGCAGCGCAAGTAACCGCAGCGCTTGAAAGTTGGTCAAGCGTAAACGCAAAAGTATGCGGGGTATTCCAACAAAATGAAGTAGATTTATCAGAAGAAGACTGGTACCATGTGCCAGTTGATTTTTTTATTTGGTATAAGGGATAAAATTCAAGGAGTGATAAATCAGATGGATAATAAAAAACCACCTAAATTAATGTTTGTAAGCGAAGATGGTTTTAGGGCTGAATTATTTATTGACGGCGTTAAGGTTACAGGAGCAAAGGCAATACGAATAAACGCCTACTATAACGATCCTGTAGAGCATGAAGTTACTTATGTATCAGCGCATTGTGGGGAAAAAGCATCAAAGGAGGAACGTATAAATGACAGAAGCTAATGCAGCTTTTGGGACATCTATAACGATTGATGGTGCAGCGATTGCCGAGTTAACAAATATTGGCGGAGTGGATTTAACAGTTGACGTTATCGACGTGACAAGTCATGATAGTTCAAATGCTTTCCGTGAAAAGATAGCCGGTCTTATTGATGCTGGCCAAATACCCATTGAAGGAAACTTTTATCCTGGTGATACAGGACAAGCAGCACTACTTGCAAAATTGCTTGCTCGGGTAGTAGGAGTTTTCGTAATTACATTTCCATCTAGCGTTGGAGCAACATGGACTTTTAATGCCTTGGTCATTGGGTTTAAAGCTGCTGATGCGCCAGTAGACGGGGTACTACCGTTTTCGGCTAACTTAGAAATCACAGGTAAGCCGGAACTTGCAGTCACAGCCTCCACAGGCCTAACTACTCCGTTCTTTACAGTGTCTGGTGCAGGTACAGTTATTGTTCCCGCAGCGTCCGGCAGCGTTTATGATTATGTCGTGAATATCGCTACCGGTGTAAGCTCAGTAACAATAACACCTACTGCCACAGCAGGTGTTATAACCGTTAATGGAAATACAGTAGCAACTGGCGTAGCATCAAGCGCTATTGCCCCGGGGAGTGCTGGAAGTATAACTGAAGCCGTAATCGTGGTTCAAGAAACTGGCAAAACCGCTAAGACATACACATTGCAGCTCGTTAGGGCAGCAGCGTAGGAGGTAAAACGTGAGTAAAATTAGTAAGAGTAAGACCATTGCCATAGTTGATATTGAGCTGGATAAACCCAGGAAACTTAAATATACCAACGGTGCATTAAGGAAATTCCAGGAAAAAACTGATAGAAAAGCACTTAAGTTAAAGCCGGATGAATTTGCCGATTACCTAAGCGAACTTATTTGGTGTGGTCTGCTGCACGAAGATAAAGAGATAACTATTGAGCAGGTTGACGAAATGATCGGGCCGAGTAATGCTCCATATGCAATGAATAAGATGTCTGAGGCCTGGGGTACGGCCATGCCAGAACCGAAGGAACCCGATGGAAACACAGACCCTTTGCCGGAGAACCTCCCGAGCTAGACGAACTTTGGGTATTTGGGAGGTATGACATTGGACTGTCGGAGCAGGAGTTTTGGGATTTAACGCCTGCACAGTTTGACTTGTTGGCTAAGCGGCACATCGAAGTCAAGAAAGCTGAAATTAATTTAGAAGAAGTAAAGATAAAGCGGTCTGATCAACAGGCCGCTTTAATTTGTTGCGTTCTGGCGAATATAAATAGGGACAAGAAGAAAAAACCTAAGCCGTTCACGGTGGATGATTTTATGCCGAAGGTGGTCGGGAAGAAGGAAAAACAAACACCACAACAACAATTTGAGGTAGTGAAAATGCTTAATGCGGCGTTTGGCGGGAAGGTTATTTGACAAAATGAATGTCTTTTACTTCCCACCCTGCATCGCTATATATAGCTTTGCAGGAAAATGTTGCTAATACGTTTTTCCCTTCTCGATCTTGGTAGGTAACATGAGAATTAACCGAATACTCATTTTCTCCTATTCTGAATACTGTCTTATTTGTTGAGTATTCTTCAGGGAAAACTATTGTTGAATTTGGTCCGGTTGTATACTTACTAATTTCATATTTAGCAACTATCCATGCCGAAACTTCATTATTAGGCAATATTTCTGGCTTATCTTTTTTGCCACAACTACCCAGCATAAACATAGCTAATGATAAAACGATGAGCAATATTAGGCATCCAATACAGCCATTTTTAGTTTCATTTGCGCTTATTTTATTTCTTGCTTTATGTCTTTCTTCTTCATCAAGGCGTATTTTTTCTTTTTCTTCTGGCGATAACTCCATAATTTCACATCCTTTTTATTAACATTATGCTTAATAATCAGCAGCTTGACAATAAAAATTTTTTAGGAGGTGAATAATTTGTCAGTAGGCCAACTAAATGTGGAGCTGCAGCTTGACACCTCCGGCATGGTTGCAGCTTTACGCGAATCGCAGGAAAGGCTTGCATCTGTAGGCCGCGAAGCATCCCGGCAAATGACTATTGTTAGAGCCGAATTCAACACGGCGACCCTGAGAATGGACGAAAATACCGACTCTACCGAACGTTTAGCAGTACAGCAAAGGTATTTAGGGCAGCGACTTGAACAGCAACGAAGTGTAGTTGACCTGCTCAACGATACATATCAGCGGTCAGTGCAGGTAAACGGTGAAAATGCCGACGCTACGCAGCGTTTAGCAGTCAGACTTGCCAGGGCAAGGGAAGAAGAAGCCCGCACCGAAAGCCAGATCCGAGACACAAACAGGCAACTACAGGAACAGGCTGACGCTGCTGACGAGGCCGGAGATAGCGTTCAAAATCTTTCCCAAAGGCTCAGTAGTATCGGTGAGAGAATGAAGGGCATCGGGGAAAAGCTGTCTATGGGCATATCGGCACCGATAGCCGGTTTTATGCTGATGGCAACCGAAGGCACAAAAGAACTTAGAAAAGAACTTGCGCTACTGCAAACCAACGCGGAAATGGCGGGTGCAAGTGTAGAAGGAGTTAACGAAGCATACCGAACCCTTAACGGTATTAGAGATGACTTAGGAGCTAACTCAGAAACAATTTCCGAGTTAATAGCCTCTGGTTTTAAGGGCGATGATCTAAAAAAAGCACTAGAAGGTGTCATAGGTGGTGGAATTAAGTTTAAAGACACCCTTAATTTTGAAGGTATTGCCGATGGTATACAGGAAACTTTAGGCACTAGCGCTGCAGCAGGTTCTTTCTTGGAACTACTTGAACGTATGGGTGTAAAAATAGACGATTTTAATGCTGGTCTAACTACGGCAACAGCAAATGGAACACAATTGCAGTATGTGCTTGACACTATGGCAAAGTTAGGTTTATCGGATGTTTATAATAAGTACATAGAAATTAACGGAGCCATGGTTGATAGCGCGAAGGCCACGTATGATGCACAGGTGGCCATGGCGGAGCTTGGCAAAACGGTTCAGCCAATTATAACAGATATAACTACAAAAATAGCTAATATGCTTGGCGAATTTAATAAACTACCAAAGATATCACAAGATATTGCTCTGGCCGCAGGTGGAATTCTTTTTGTTTTAGGTCCTGTATTATTTGGATTTTCTCAATTGTTAATCGTTGCCCCTAAAATAATTGGATTTTTCACATGGCTTGCTGGCTTGAGTTTGACGGGGACATTGTGGACTGGCATAAGGTTAATAGCACTCACATTGACTTCCCTTGCTTCAGTGGTTTTGCCCGCCATTGGTGCCGCATTTGTCGCAGCCTTTGAGATAGCAACAGCACCCATAACGCTTGTAACTCTTGCGATCGCTGGAATTGTAGCTCTCGGCTATCAAGTCTACAAAAACTGGGAAGAACTAAAAAAACTTAGCCTTGATGTCTGGAAAGGGATTTCCGATGCCGCAGGTATGGCAGTTGACTATATAAAAACAAAGTGGCAGGATTTTAGCGGGTTTTTTATTGGTATTTGGCAAGGTATCTGGAATCCGGTTAAGTCGGTCCTAAACAGTATGATCGAAGGCATTAACCACGTTATCTCAGGACTGAATAAAATCAGCATATCAGCGCCTGATTGGGATATTTTGCCGGATAGTATCCAGGGCAAAACCTGGAGTGTAAACATCGGCAGCATCCCTAAACTACACACAGGCGGCGTATATGAAGCACCTTTCGGGAAGACGGAAGGACTGGCTTTGCTTGCTGACGGTGAAAGGGTATTGACAGAAGGACAGTCAATAAATTCCGGCATAGACTACGACCGCATGGCAGCAGCAATAGTGCAGGGCTTAACTGGTGCTAAATTTGTTTCTGATATAAATACAGGTACGGTAGAAATGATTGTAGGCGGTATTCTTCGCGGGGAGGTGCGTATCTAATGGCAAGTTTGTATACCACTGCCGATGTGCTTATCACAGATCGCGTTACTTCGGTTATCCCGGACTATGAAATCCAAGAAGTGCCAAATACACTCCTAGACGGAACGCTACACATCCAAACTGTAGGCAATCCAGCAAGGGTTTGCGATGTGTCCCTGGTTGTTACCTCAGTAGCAGCTAAGAACAATATTGACACATACAAGTCACTGAAAACACCCGTAAAAGTAACCGCAGACGGAAATTATTACACCGGCACGATTCGCGGCAGCCCGAAGTGGGAGAAGTTGGCACCTGCAACCTACAAAACAAGTTTTACTTTGATTGTTACTGAGGAGGGCGCAGCATGAGAGCTTTACCCGCAGACATCCAGGCCCGCATAAACCTAGTACAACAAACCCTTTACAACAACGCCGATCCTCGTATGGAAGCAGTTATCGTCAAGGCAAACAGGACACTTGATATACAAACAATCCAGTCCGGCACCTTGGGCAGTATTGACCTTGCGGCTAAAATTATTGACGGCACAGTAACTGAGATATGGATTATATCTGCCGTGAATGCTCAGGCTGTCGTAAACGTCTATACCTATGCCGAAACGATTGATTTTACTGCACCCGACAGGACTTTCACGCTGGCAACCGAAGAAGTGGATGCAAAGGTGCGGGATGTGTCGATTGCTTTTGATGGTGAACTGCCATGGTTGTTTTGGGTAGAACGTGGCGTTTCCTGCGATAAGATTTGGACAGTGCAGTGGGACGGGACAGGGACACAACCGGTAGGGACGGAATTAGTATCAGTGGCGAGGTAAATAGGGTACAATGTCTTAAAAGGAGGGTTAGTTATGGGCAATGAGATAAGGGAAATAATCGGTTGGCTTGGTGGAGAGTATGGTGATTTAGGTATTTTGAGGTAAAGCAAGAAGCTGAAAAAGGATTATTCGGGGATAAATTGCACGAATTGCTTAAAGAATACAACTGCAAGAAAGTGAAGATAACTGTAGAGGTTATTGATGAATAAGCACTCCTTTGGGGTGTTTTTTGTTTGCCGAAACGAGGTGATAGCATGGCAATAACAATCCTAACGGCATCCGACTTAAACGACGTTAGAAATGACCTAGCAGGCGATTATATCCTTGGTGCCAATATTGACCTGGTTAGTTATGCAAACTGGGAACCAATAGGGACGGCAGTAGCACCGTTTACCGGCAAAGTTGACGGTTCGACATACACAATATCGAACCTGACAATTGATCGGTCAACTACTGACAATGTGGGACTTTTCGGAGTCTGTCAGTTCAACGTCCTACTAAACGCGCCTAATCTTAAAAATATCAATATTACAGGTGCTAGCGTCACCGGGCAGGATAGCGTTGGTGTGTTAGCTGGCAAAATAACAACAACGCAATATACCACAAACGGCTTTAACCTTGTTGAAAGTTGCACTTCAACCGGCACTGTGACAGGAAGAACCAGCGTGGGCGGTCTAATTGGTTACGCTGAGGGCGTTGAGGCTGGGGTAGACTACGGCGACGAGGATTATTACCGCATCGGCAGAATAGCATCTTGCTACTCGCTGGCAGTCGTAACCGGATCTGGCGAGAATATCGGTGGACTTGTCGGGTATTTGAAGTATTTGAAAGCCTATCAGTCCCACGCAACTGGCACAGTCACGGGTGGCGACAAGGTTGGTGGTCTTATCGGCTACTATTATGACTGCTCCTGTGAGTTTTGCTACGCCACCGGGAACGTAACGGGCAAAAAATGTGTTGGTGGTTTAGTGGGTTATGCCGCCAGTAGACCGTTGATCAGAAAATCCTATGCCGAAGGTAGTGTAACCGGGACAGAAGCTATTTCCGAACCAGAAATTTGGAATACAAGCCTTATTGGAATCGGCGGCCTTGTCGGGTTCATGGACTTTGAGCTAATCGACAGATGCTACGCTCTCGGCGATGTAGTCGGCATTTACCGTGCAGGCGGCCTGGTAGGTGCTGGAAATAGCGGCGGGTACAGATCGCCAAACATAGCTAATTCCTTCGCTCAGGGCAACGTTAGCGCAACAGGCCAAGTAGGTGGCTTAATAGGTTATGTATTTCCCTATTACCTGGACTTTAGGAATGTGTATTGCACCGGCTCTGTAACCGGCAGCAGGAGAGGCGCAATAATTGGCTATCGTGGTGCACCATATTTTCCGAACGATCCAATAGGCACCATAACTTTTGAAAACCCAGTTTATTACAACAGTGACACAAATACCGCTACAAACACCAACGGAGGCGAAGGCAAGACCACGAATGAGTTAGGGGTAGAAACAACCTATCAAGAGGACTGGTTTAGCTTTGGCTTTTACTTCGTCATTGACCAGGACGAAAGTCCTTACCCTATCCTGAAAATTTTCTATGACCCGCTTGGAATAGTTATTTCGGCGATCAAGGGTACAGCAGCGCAAGGACTTATTTGTGCCTACACGGTTGATGGTATTCCGTATTACCGAAAATTTAATGGTGCATCCTGGGCGGCAGCGGTTGAATTAGCTGATTTGCCTTACGGGGTGGATACGCTGAATACGTTCAGAACTAACGATGACCGCATAGGTTTTATTGCAGACGTTGACGGTGCTATGACTCTGGCTTTGACCGAGGAAGACAGTATGACGATTGAGTATACCAAAACCCTACCGCCTGGCACGTGCGGCAATCTTATTCAGACTGCCGAGGATGTGCCTAAACTGTACTACGTCAATGTGGTGCAGTCTATGTCAAAAAGTGAGGCTGTTTTCTCCGGCGACTGGGGAGAGATTGCCTTTAGCAGCGTGATCAACATGGCTTCTGATAGTTATATTTCCAGACTTAGGGCAAAGCATTTTGACGGGAAAACCTGGATTGCTTGGAGATCGCGAGGACAACACAGGATATTTCCACAAAATGAAGCTGCGGACGAGGAAGAAGCCTTGAAGCTTGTCAGTGGTAGTATATCCATTAGACAAGATACTCCTGTAGTTTCAGTTAGTTTAGAAGTTGATAGCTTTGACAGAACAGGGGAAGTAGTACCTGAAACACCAGAAGAAACGATTGTTATCGGGTATCAGGAAGTTACCCCAATATCTGACACCGGAAATTATACTGGTTATCCTGTTTTAATAAATGAATTGACTACTGTAGTACATCAATCAACTATACCTTCTGGGTATATTGGTATTTATACGGCAGAGGATTTAAATAATGTTCGTAACAATTTGTCAGATAATTATATCCAGATGGCTGATATTGATTTGTCTGGTTATGCAAGTTGGGTGCCTATTGGTGCATTTACGGGAATCTATGATGGTAATAATTTCAACATATTAAATTTAAAGATAGTTTCTGGAGAATCGCAGTTAGGTCTATTTAAAACTGCTACAGGAGCTACTTTTAGAAATATTCGTATAATAAGCTGCAATATACAGTCAACGTATATTGATGTAGGGGCATTGATTGGTTATTGTACAAGTTGCAATCTTGATAATTGTTATAGTAGTGGAAGTGTTGTTACAACGAGTAATAATGCTGGTGGTCTTATTGGTGAAATTTGGACTTCTACTGTAACTAATTGTGGTTCTGATTGTACTGTTAATGTAAATACTGCTGGTGGTGGTTTGTTTTCTAGTATTCATAACAGTAACATAAGCAATTGTTTTGCTCGTGGGGATGTTACAGGTAAATATATTATTGGTGGCATAATTGGCAGAATATGGGGAAGTAATACAATTACAGATGTATATGCCATGGGTGATGTAAATAATTCAACTACAACAATTGCACAAGCTGGTGGAGTAGTTGGCTATGGTGGTGAACCTAGTTCTTATTCTACAATAACAAGGGCTTTTGCTACAGGTAGAATTACAAATGGTTTAACTTCTTCTAATGTTGGTCCAATTATTGGTTTTCTTTATTCTACTACAGTAGTTATATCTGATTCCTATTATGATAGTCAGACAACTGAACAGGTAGCTATAAGTGGTAGAGGAATTGGCAAAACAACCATAGAAATGCAACAACAAGCTACTTTTGTTGATTGGGACTTTGAAGCAGTTTGGGAAATGTCGGCAAAAGCTATATATACTGTCGAGGATTTAATTGCTGTAACAGAAAATATGGCTGGAAATTATATTCAAATGGCTAATCTGGATTTGTCAGGATACTCTAATTGGATACCATTAACAGGCGATCCGAATGGTTTACTAGAAGGGGTATTTGACGGAAACGGATATAAGATAACTGGATTTACAGGGGTTGGTCTTTTTGTAGGCACTCATCCGACTGGAATAATAAAAAATGTACGGGTTATTGACGTAAATATTAATAAGCCTGATGACGATATTTCCGTTATTGTGACCCAATATCATTCCGGTAAAATACAAAATTGCTTTGTTAGTGGTCGTATTACTGGGGATGATTGTAGGGGAATATCCCCAGGAGCTTATAGTGGTTCAGAAATAACCAATTGTACAGTAGATGTTACAATCAGGGCTAATGAAAGTGCTTCTGGTATATCATCAAATTACGAATCAACAATAACCAACTGCATTGTATCTGGAGATATATTTGCCGGATACAATGCCGGAGGTATATGCCAATATAATAATGGCAAGGTAGAAAATTGTGTAGTATTAGCAAATGTTTCAGCCATTGGGAACGTAGGAGGCTTGATTCAAGGTAGCTTTTCCGATATTCCAATTAAAAATTGTTACGTTACCGGTAACGTAACATCTGTAGAAAGTGATGCTGGCGGTTTAATTCAATACGCTGGTTATGACGAAAATCAATCCTTAGCAGGTTTAGAGGATTGTTACGCTACTGGAGATGTTACATCCTCTGGCGAAAATGGTGTTAATGTAGGTGGTTTAGTATCGTTTTTAGAAGTACCCGCTCTAAGATGTTACGCCACTGGAAATGTTACAGCCTTTAAAGAAAATTATAATAGTATAGGAGGATTCGCTGGTTTTATTGGAGGTAGTGACGTTAGCGAGTGCTACTCTCTTGGTAATGTCACCGGACAAGGTGCTGTAGGTGGGTTTATTGGCGAACTCTGGAAATCCCCAGAAGGCAAGATAACTGATTGTTACGCTAAGGGAAATGTTTCAAACGACTCAATCGCTGGTCAAACAGGTGGGTTTGTTGGTATTGGTGACTATGAAGTTGAAAATTGTTATTCTGCAGGTAAAGTCAACGGGCAAAATACAGATACGGGCGGCTTTGTAGGATGGAGTGTATTTTTATTACCTTACCCTGACGGTGGTGGAGGGATAGTTACTTCATGTTTTTATGATTCTGAAACATCAGAACGGTCCGATACTCACGGAGGAGAACCAAAAACCACAGCAGAAATGAAAATACAATCAACATTTGTAAATTGGGACTTTAACTTAATATGGAAACTATCTAGCATCACGGGTGGCTATCCTGCTTTAATTTGGCAACTTGGAAACGATGAATGTATCCCAAACTACCCGCCAGCGTCGAAAATAAAACTAAATTTCAAGGCTGGAGATTCCGATCCCCTGTTAATGGGATCTTTTTACGTTGACCGGACAAGCTTCACGGTAGGCAGGGCTAACGTGTCGGTAGATGCTAGAAATTCAGTCGGGAAATATTTAAAAGACCAGACGTTCGACGAGCGCAACACTTATTCTAAAATGCAGATACAGTTATTGTTAGCTCAAATCCTAACCAATGCAGGCACAACAAACTATTACATTGGGGAAGAGACAACTGAGCTGGGTATAGAATTTTCACCAAACCAGGATATTCTAAACGGAATTAACGACGTTTTAACAACCGTCCGGGACTGGATGATTCGAGAGGAACCAGACGGTAAGGTAGTCGTTGCTGAGCGTATAGACGCAGCGTTTACACAGCCTGGGACGTATACTTTTTACCGTAATAGGGATGTGTTTAGCCGTAGCGTTACGAAGGACGATAATAGCACCTATGGCCGGGTGTGCGTGCATACCTCGGACTTTTCGGTCAAGGCGTATAGGCCGGTATCCAGTAGTTTAGGCTGGTTGCCTCCGGCTCAGAAAACACTATACCAGCAATGCCCGGATGGTACTACATCAATCCAGGCGGCGGCACTGGCAACTGAAATTGCTGAACAGCTGAGTAATTCTGGAGAGGTAGAGGAATTTATTGGTCCAATCAGGCCACAGCTTATGCCTGGGGATGGGGCGCAGATCATAGACGAGGACGGGCCTAACCTGCTGGGTACGATTACGACGGTTACGCATCGTTTCGGCCCGGATGGGTTTTATACGCAGTTTACCGTAGATAGTGGCGGGAAAATTAACAAGCCGTTGTTGTCGGATTATTTGAAGCAAATTTCGGCGGGGGCGGTGAAATCCAAAATAACATCATAGGTATACATTTTAACATTGCCGTGCGCTTAAAAAACCTAGCAAAATCAATAGGTATACAAAAAGTATACAAGTATACCTATGTATACATCAGTAAAATCAAGGCTAAAAGTATACCTCTTCGGAGGTTATTTTATTGTTACCGGAGGTGGGGGAGTGGATACAGAGCAGGAAATTATGTATTTACGTGGGGAGGTGGCCCGACTGGGAGCCGACATGGCAAACTTAACCGGCTGGCAGCACACGCAGAACGGCACCATTGACCGGGTAGCCGCCAGGGTAGATAAGCTGCAGTATTGGATTATGGGGTTGTTAGGGACAAGCGTTATGTCCCTATTTTTGTTAGTGGCAAATTTAGTAGCGAAAAATTAGGGGGTATGTGTTGTGAAAAAAATAGTTATTGATCCCGGCCATGGCGGCAAGGATCCCGGAGCCATCGGCCTGACCGGAGCGCATGAGGCAGATGTTAATTTGGCGGTAGCCAGAAAGGTAGCTGTGCTTTTGCAGCCAGTTATGACCGTTGTATTGACCCGTCATACTGACAAGTCCCTGGGCGCTAACGTAAGCGCTGACCTAACAGCCAGGGCGAACGTGGCAAACCAGGCCGGTGCTGATGTTTTTGTTTCGATTCACTGCAATTCTGCGACGGATCCGGCAGCGCATGGCACGGAAACCCACTGTTATCCGGGTAGCGTAAAGGGTGCTGTGCTTGCTCAGTGCCTGCAGGATCGCTTAGTTCCAGCCTTAGGCTTAACTGACCGGGGAACGAAAGAATCAAACTTTGCCGTTTTGCGGCAGAGTAAAATGCCTGCTGCCCTGGTGGAGTTAGCTTTCATAAGCAATTCAGTGGAAGAAAAATTACTGCAGTCGGAAGATTTTCAGGACAGGGCTGCTTTGGCGATCGCCCGGGGGATATGTGATTTTCTGGGGATAGAATTGCCAGCACTCCCTCAGGCAGACCCCAATGCCGTTAGGGTTATCGTGTGCGGCGAAACTATCACAGGAAGTCGCATGATTGACGGGAAAGCCTACGTGCCGGTGCGGGCCATGGCCGACGCTCTGGGTGTAAAAACAGGTTGGGACGAGGCAACCAGAACCGTAACTGTAGAGTAATAAAAATAAATAGTGGAGGTAAACGTAAATGGATCTCAGTCAACTAACCATATGTGCTGGACTACAGGATGCCATCATGGCCCTAATTATCGCCCTGCTTGGTATGGGTGTAAACTACGCAAAAAACCACTTCACCGCGAAGCAAATGGAGAATGCAAAAAAGACAGCCAAAGTTGTCGTATTTGCAGTAGAGCAATACACAAAAGGTAAGTCTATTAGCGGTCAGGACAAGCTGGATGAAGCCATCCTGAGGGCAAAAGGACTGGCTAAGAAAGCTGGTGTGAAGCTTACAGACGATCAGTGGGATAGCTTTATCCATGGTGCGTTAGCGGAAATGAAGCGGATTTGGGATAGATAAATAGTGTACGCAAATTAAGCCCTGGCCTTTTGGTCGGGGCTTAATTATTTTGCCCAACTTTAAAAAATAGGTGTTGACATGGTGATAACACTGTGCTATACTTATATACAAGAAGAGGGACAAAAAATTAAACGGCTGAGCCGAAGGGGAGATAAAAAAATATGATTTTCATAATGGTGCAGTATAGAGATTGGCGCGAGGCCAGCGGGGAAATGTTAGCGGATGGTTTTAAGGGCACTACTGATTGTGGCGAACTTTCAGCCAGAGAAGACTTTAGTGTATTTGCCGGACTTCCTGAAACTATCAGTTTTGAAGAAATGTTTGCTCTGGAAAAGGAGTACAATGCTGAGTTAGTAGAGTCGGTTGATTCAAGCAGAGAACCGCTTAGCGAAAACACACAAACCTGGGATGCAGGGCAGCGTAAGCTGTCGGAGGAAAAACGAATTGCATACGAAGCCGCGCGGAGTAAATATACGCTGTAGAAGCTTCCAGGCCCGTTCCGCACATCGGGCGGGCCGAAAAAAAGGAGGGCATTATGGCAGTAGGACAGGATAAAACCCGCACGATGGTAACAGTACCTAAGGAGCTGCTTGCACGCCTGGACGAGGCTGCAAGCAAGCTCACGGACATAAATAAATTTAAGGTGTCCCGTAACGATGTTATGGTGGCTGCCTTTGAGGAATATCTAAAAAAGATAGAGAGGGAGGAAAATAATGAAAGTATCTGAACTAAAAGCAGCCCTAAATACCCTCGTCGATAGTCTCGAAAACGGCATCGAGGATGACAAGGATATGATGAGCGATGAGGCCTGCGAGAAAGTCGGGGAATTAATACGTCAAGCCGCGCAAATATGCGTCATGGACACATGGGCCATGGCTATGAAAAAGCACATAGATGATACTTTAGATGATGACTAGCCGCCTCTGGGCGGTTTATTTTTTTGCCCAAAATTATTCCACATGGAATATTCCACAGCTCCGACGAATAGCTTTTGAGTAACGCATTAACGAAGTTAAGAGTAACGCAAAAAAAAAGCAGTAGGGCAGTTGTGGCCTTACTGCTTTTTACTGTTTTCAGCGGCTTTTTTAAGGGTTTTATCGGCTATATCCTTGGCGGCCCGGTTGATGTCGTATTCATCCCGATCGTAAACTTTGCCTTTAAGTTTATGTGTATCCAGCAGTGAAAGCATAGTAAACACCTCCGGGAATAGTATTTACTAATGGCTTGTTGCATATACCTAACATGGGGGTGTTATTGTGCTGAATAGCTTGAATTTGCCGCCAGATGTTATAGAGGTACTAACGGCCATACATAAAAAAGCAAAAGCATTAAATCCTGAGCTAACGGAAGAACTGTTTTTGCATCAAATTATTGATGATTGGCTAAAGCCACTTAAAAGAAGTAAGGATCGTTATATATCTAAAGGCGAAGTTAAAGTAAAAAACCGCATCAAGGAAGCGATTAAATTGTGCGGAAAAACACAGGAACAAGTTGCTAAAGAAACAGGTATTAGTCGATCCTACTTAAATCAGCTTGTAAACGGTCATTATGACACAACAATAACAACGGCCGTATCATTAGCAATAGCCACAGGTACTACTTTAGACGAATTATTTACCATTGCCGGGGAATAAATTTCCTCCGGCTTTTTTATTTTTCATACGAATATTGGACAAGTTGGGGGGAATAAGTTAGATATACAAAACAAAATGTTCGGTTAATAGAAAGGTGGTATCCCCATGATTATAAAAATCAACGGAACCCCAATAAACTACAGCAAATCAGCACCAAAGCCAGTAAAAAATGAAGCCTTCTACTGGCAGACCAAAGTTAAAAAATCAACCAATATCCAGGTAAGACCGGAATCATCCCCAGTAGTAGTTTTTACTCCCGACATCAATGCCGAACCAAAAACCGAAACACTACGCGACCGTTTAACCCGCATCCGCGAGGCCGCCAAAAAACACCTTATCCCACTGACAACCGGCATAAATCTTTTGGCCACTGCTCCAATATCAGCCGTAACAGGGCAGTACAGCGTAGCTACAACCACTCAGGCCGTACCAGTCGTAAAGACGTATATGGGCATAGCTCCAGCACTACAGCCCGTTATTTCGATGCTCCAGGAGCTTGCCCTCCCGGTCGGAATCGGTATGGCGATCTGGGGATTGATCGAAATTATTATCGGGAACCCTGGCGGCAAAGACAAAATAAAGTATGCCATGCTTGGCTATATTGGGGTGTTTATCATTCCGTTCTTTTTCTATCAGATCAAAGGTGCTTTGTCTGTTATGCCGCTGGCTTATTCTGTGCTCATGGCGGTGGTGTAAGTGCCTGCCGTTATCGCCTGGCTTGTCGCTGCCGGACTAAAAAAGCTGGCTGGCTGGGTGACTATTGCTGCGGGAGCTGGCACAGCGTTCTACTACTATTCGTTTGAGATTTGCCTTATGGGTGCTATGGTGTCGCTGTTTTTTAGTATGTTCGGATTTAGCCTGGCCCGGAAGGGTGTTCTGTTTTCGGTGGCGTTGTATGTGGTTACTCAGGTATTGGGGGCGGCGATGAAATAAAAAACCGCCGAAGCGGTTAGTATTATCAATTATTTTGATATTTCTCTATTTTTTTCGCCATTTCCTGGTATTCTTGAAAGAACAAGGCGTAAGTTTCCGGATCGGCTAAAACTTCTTGATCAATTTCTTTTAGTCTAAGAGAAATTTTCCTAACTTCTTCTTCTGTTGCACTATCCATGATTCCGTAAATTTCTTCGGCACAATGTATTGCTGCCCAAATTACTAAGTTGGCCTTTTTTATTCTGCTGGCAATCTTATTAATTTCTCGTCTAGTCATTATTCTCAATCTCCTTCTCAATTAAACTTCTAATATACTTGCTCACGTCCATACCACTTTTAGCAGCCAGACCCTGAACTGTTAACCACTCCTGATCCGTAAACTTAATTGAGTGATTACGGCGAATTAGTTCTTCCGTCAAAGGCTTGCGGCCTGAGTTAGACCGCTTGCCTCCATGTTTATTTGTCATATGTTTAGCCTCCTATTTGGTACATTAACTCTGATACATCTTTTATAGTTGCGCTGTTAAGGTCGTGTGTGGTTGATACATAAACTATATACATCCCGTCATCGTCTTTGTAGCGCTCGGAAAGTCCTCTTAACCTGCACTGCATCCCGTACCTGTCGAAGTCCGTTCCGTGCTTCATTAGGGAGGGTATATCACATATTACAATTGACCGTTTGCCGTTATAGTTGTCATAGTAGATACTCTGATTGTCCTGGTCATCTGCCTCATTGACGATTATGTGTAGTGTTTGCAAGCAACTCCAGCGACTAGACGCCTCATTCTTGCTGAACTCAACATCCATCTTATCTTGGATTAGTTGAGCTAACCAACTAGTATCTTCAAGTTTTCTAGGTGTATTAGATATTCTAACTTTTTTCATTATTCTCAATCTCCTTTTTAATAAAATCCCTCACATATTCGCTGGCAGTCATATTATTTTTATCAGCGAGGGCTTGGAGGTTTTGCCATTCTGCATCCGACATCTTAATACTTCTGTTAGTTCTTACCCCTTCCGGGGCTTTGCGGCCCGAGTTAGGCCGCTTGCCTCCGCGTGGTGACATTGTATCAACTCCTTATCTTATAACCGCTAGCTCTTTGCCATATGTTCCTTCTACTACACTGCCGCCCACCAAACATAGCCTGATAAATCTAGCATGTGCACGATTGATTACAGTTGATACTTCGCCTTTACCGACAACCTGATTACCTTTTTCGACGTTTTCAATCTTGACCTTTTCTATCATTGTTTTCATTTTACGCTCCTCCTTTGATTTCGTCAGTACGATTTCTATAATTGAATTATAGCATGATGAATTGATAACGTCAATACAATTTCAAATAAAAAGAGGTGATTTTTATTAAAAAGTTTTTTCAGTCTACGGCTTTGGTTCCTCGAAATAATCAGCCCGATTTCATCGACGCAGAATGGTACGAAACGGAGCAAAAACAGCGTTTTAATTTCCGCGACCACTACCAGATCGTTGCACCTGAGCATAAAGTTATCCGTATCCGTCCTGACACATCGGCCCGGAACTGGCACACTGAGGATATAGCTAAATCAATCACAGATGCTTTCAAAATACCTTTGGATCGCTTCTATTTTGAGGACGGCTGGAAACTTCGCTACAGAGCACCTGACCGGGCAACGTGGGAGATCGATTATACTGCCGAAAGTATTGATTTTCTCCTGGCAGTGCCGGGGGATCGCGTTAACTCATGGGTTCGCCGTCTGTCCGGCATTTGGGATAAATCCACTATTACTGTCGATCCTGATTATCAGGACACTTGGGAACCAGACAAAACAACCATATACGAACTGGTTTACCGCAAACATGATATGTATTCCCTACTTACCGACAGCAAAAACAACCTGCCATTGCCGTCCCTACTGCAGGGTGTAAAATCTCTCGAGGTAGGCGACAAGGCCAAAGTATTTATCCTGTTCGACGCTGTAGGCCGCCTTGACTGGAACGCCACATACCAAGAGGCATGGGAAATGTTACGAAATGGACGGCAACCTGTGAAACGGAACGGTGATGCTCGAGCGTATTTCCGCTTAGGCCTGACGTGCACCGGTCAACTGATGCAGGAAGTTATGACCGGTATCGGTGATATGATCAAGTCGGATAAACAGGAAAATAGGTACGCCAAAAAAGAAGTAGACCCGGAGGCAGGCCAGTTTGCTATTGAAAATTTAACATCTGCCACAAAGCGCAAAGGTGGGATGGGCGCGCTCAGGACTTACCTTTGGATAGTTGCTCAATCCGAGGATAGGGGCCGCAGGGAATCGACAGCCAGAACGCTTGCAGGGGCTTTTGCTGACCTTGCAGCAGACAACGAATTTGAAGCCCGGGAGATAAAAAACCGAAAGAAAAAGGCGGCTGCTATTGAAACTATTACGACCAAGAGACTCCCGAAGCTGAAATTTAATCATAGCATTCTTTCTACTGCCGAGGCAGGGAAACTAATCCAGATCCCAGGCCGAGAACTGCAGGAGGATTACCCGCAGGTTAATGGGATTAAACTGCAAGAGGTCACCTTGCCTGAGGAATTGTTTGGTAGTACCGGTATTCCTTTGGGTAGGGTAACAGACCGGGGTGTTACGCGTGAGGCTAAACTGCCTATCAGCGACCCAGATATTGAGTGCAAAACAGAGATCGACTACGGAAATATGGGATGTGGTAAAACAGGGAGGGGGATTGTTCTTGCTGTCGAAGGTATTAAAAATAACAGAACGGTATTCCTTTTCGACATGGCCGATGGTGCCGCTATTGATGCTGTCAGGGATAGTCTACCAAGCGATATACCAGATCACAAAATTCTTGACTTAGATTTCGGCAACAAGCACTGGCCAATACCTCTGACCTTGACTGACGTTGCTTTGCGCGGGATACAGGGGGAAAGTGACGAACTGGCCGCCTTGGACGCTGCAGAAAAAATGACTGACTACATATACACTTTTATAAACCAGTTAGCTAGTAGCGAGTTTTCGGACCGGATGGAGTATTTCTTGACCCCTATCGGCAAGGGCGTACTCACGGATCCGCGCCGGGGGTTGCTGGACATTGTTTTAGCGCTGTCCTCTCCTGTTTATCGGGAGGAGTTACTGCAAGACCCGGTTATCCAGTCCCAGCCAGAAGTCGTTGACGTTCTCCGGGAACTACAAGCCAAAGCGGTAAAAGGTAGCGACAAAAGCCTGGTGCAGCCAATACTAGACCGGCTTAATCTGCTGGCCGGGAAAAGAACACTGGCAAATATTTTTCTGCAGTCGGAGAAGCTTCGTCCGGACGGCAAGCCAGTACTTGATTTCCGGCAACTTATAGATGAAGGCGGCTACTTTGTGGGGTTGAGAATCCCCAAGGCAGAGCTGGGCAAGGACGGGGTTAACCGTGTTGCTAGTTTCCTGATGGCTAAAATATGGCTGGCAACCTTAAGCCGGATGGATGCGCCACAGAACAAAAGACGGCCATTTTACACTATCATTGACGAGCCTCACAACTGCCTAGAGGGTACCGGGCCTTTATTGGACGGTGAAATCGGAGTGGAGGCCCGGAAGTATCGAAACAAGATGATCTTCCTTGCTCACAGCGCGGAGCAGTTCGGCAAGTTTAAAGCTGGGATATATGCAGGCGGGCCGTTTTTTAACTTCTTCAAAACGGAGCTGCAGAAAACATTTACCGACCATGCAGAAAAGTTAAATCCGCTGGAGGCCAGGAGATTATACGAGCAATTGCCGAAGCGCTGGGTAGCGGCCTGTAAGATGGAGTTGCCGGGAACTGATTCGCTACCTGCATTTATCTGCCACATGACGCCGCCGCCGAAGTTTACAAAGGATCGGAGTTATCGGCGTGGTGAATGCTCTAAGCAGTTTGGCCGGCACTGGAAAGAGGTTACGGAGTATATTCAGGGCAAGCGCAGGATCACGCTCCTGGACGAGGCTTGGAGAGAGGAAAGGCAGGCGGAGACTAAGGAAGCTAAAAAGAAAAATAAAAAGGGGGAATAAATAATGTTTATTCAACTACCTGCTATTTCTAAGGGTATTATGGTTCTACTGGTTGCCGGATACATGACTTTATCCTCAATTGCCGGCCTGTACAATTCAAATTATATTGAACGAAATAAAATTGACCCACGCTGGTCTAAAGGTCATTATAACGGTTATGAAATTGAAGGCATGGTTTTTAATGAGCCTTCTAAATACGGCATCAATAATGGTCGCGTATCTAAACTTTGGGTAAGAAAAGACGGAAATATAATTATAGCTTATGATCGTGGATGGGATATAAAGCCGAAAAGCAAAGATGATAGGCAGTTGCTTAAAGAGATTACGGATAGGCTTGAGAAACTTGATAAATATAAAGAAGAATAGGTTTACAGGAGACCAAGAATGAAGTAAAGAAGGAACGGCAAGCAGAGGCTAAGGAGGCTAAAAAGAAAAAATAATTAACTACCCCATCCCAAAAGAGGTGGGGTTTTATATATTGGACTAGGTGTTGTTGTATTTGCATTTATAAAACGATACACTATTAATTAACATACTTTCACTAACAAAAGTTGATAACTAACTTACAATATTATATAATGTAGTATCCCTAAAAACTGAACATATGTTTGTGTAATTATAATGTCATAATAAGTCGAAATATTATTAGAGGAAAAAGAAAATAATTGTAGAATATGTTTAAAAACATAGCTGTCTATGATAGTTTTTTTAAAATTTTATTATTTTAAATTATTTTTTTCAATAATCCAAAGATCATCTACATGAACACGTTCCCCTAATAAATCGGAAAAAGATTTAGCCACAGTCAATGCAACTTTTAATGAGGGTATATAATGACCATTTTCCATTTGTGATATTTGTGCAGGTTTCATGTTTACGTGTTCTGCTAATTCATCTTGTAGAATTTTAGGTATTCTTTTCATCCGATATTGTTTGATTCTGATTTTCATATAGGCTCCTTGGTATATACTAAAATAACTTTAAGCCTTTATTTTTCTATGCATGTTATTACAATACCTTCCTATGGCACACCTAGCTTTTATAGAGCTAGGTAGTTGATTGGAGTATAAGTTAATTTTTATAATATCTTTATTAATTATTTTAATTTATCTAAAATATTTACAAAAGCCACCTATTATAGAATTAAAATATGTTAGAATATATTTATAGTTAAAAATGCAAAACCGAGGTGATTTATTATTGCAAGTGTCAACAAGATCAAAAAAAAGATATTAAAACTTTATATCAGTTTAAATATCTTTAAATAAAGGGTATATTAAATATAATTAATGATTTAATTCATCTAAAGTAGCAGCATAAATTTCTTTATCGTTTCTTGATCATCATCAAATTATGGAGGTACAAGTTATTGAGAAAAAAATTAGAATCCATTTTGGAAAGAGCATCTGAACTTGGGATAAATGGCTTAGTAGAAATGGATAACTTGAGATCTATCATAGAAAAAGAAGAGCAAGAAATCAATAATATGCTTGAATTATCAGATTATATTACTGAAGAAATAATAAACCTGTAGGTGTTGCTCCTACAGGTTTTACGTTTATATCTCTTTTATGTATTTTGGATATTGAACGGTACGCCCCGCCTCCACCATCAATATCCAAAAATTTTAGATAGAAGTGAATGTCAATGAAATCAAGGCTTACAACAACTTTTTCTACATAGTTGCCTATGAACTTCTTGCAAGCGTCAATGTCTTTATCTTCTACGGCTTGGAGATGCTGGTTCAAATAGTTAATAATCATATCCTCAGTAATCAATGACCTTAAAGCCAGGGCGCGAGACTCTTCTAAACGAGTTTCGAGCATGGCTTTTTTATTTTCCAGTTCATTTAGTTTATCTGAGAAGCTTGCAAACGGTGCTCCATTAGCTACAGCCATCACCAGGTTATCAATTTGCTTTTTTGTTTCCTTAAGCTCCGTTTCAAGCAATTCCAATTCTGCATTTCTTTCTGTAGCAGTTTTTTGATTGTATTCGTTAATCTTCTGTACCAATACTGAAACTCTCTCTGGAGCAAATATTTCTTGATAGAGTTTGTCCAATACGATACTCTCAAGAATTTCTTTTCTAATGCGCGGGTTATTACAATTTTTTTGCCGATTACGTTTATTACACTCATAATAAGAGTATCTTACGGTTTCGGTTTTTGTTTTGTAGGAGCCGCTATTTCCTACCATGGCAGCTTCGCATTCATTGCAATAAACTAAGCCTTGTAGTAAATAATTAACTTTTGCTTTGTTCCTGGCTTTAGCATGTTTACGAGTATCCATCTTTTCTTGCACCCTCTCAAATAAGTCTTTGTCAATGATTGCCGGAAAGGCATTTTCAACTTTTATAATTTCTTCCTCTGATTTTGATTTATGGTTATTTCTTTTGCCGTCAGATTTACTGGCACTTCTGTTATAAAGATATGTACCAATATATTTCTCATTGCGAAGAAGTTCATATAGACTATTTTTAGAGAATTTACCACCAAGCTTTGTGGTATAACCTTTTAAATGCAATTCCTTTATCAGGGTACCATAACCTAATCCTTGGTCGTAAAGGTCAAATATTAATTTAACGGATTCAACTTCTTTAGTATTTGTACTAATAATATATTGCTTTGTGGTAGGCTCTACATCCAATCCTAGGGGTGGTCGGCCACCGTTATGCTTACAGCTCCTGGCATTCTCTTTTAGCCCCTTCATGGCCTCCCTAGCCAGATTTTTTGAGTAGTACTCCGCCATTCCTTCTAAGAGACTCTCAAGAATAATACTTTCAGGGCTATCGTCAAGTTTCTCTGTTATGCTTATAAGCTTAACCCCTGCAGTTTTTAATTCTCTTTTGTAGAAGGCACTGTCATATCTATTCCGGGCAAACCTGTCCAACTTATGGATTAGTATAACCTCAAATATGCCTTTATTTGCATCGTCTATCATTTTAAGAAAGCCAGGCCGATTATCGGTTGTAGCGGATCTGGCTTCATCGGTATATATTTTTACTATATAAATATTATTTGCCCGGGCGTATTCTTTTATTTCATACACCTGGGCATCTATTGATTCTTCTCTTTGATTGTCTGATGAATACCTAGCATAAATTACTCCCCGCACCACACTACTCCAACTCCTTGATTATTTTTGTTACTATTCCTACTATCTCTAATTCCCTTGGCTCTATTGTTTTATACTTTAAGTTGGCTGGTTCTAATACCGGAAGTCCGTTTTTAATATAAAATCGTTTACAGGTTACTTCATCACCTATTCTTGCAATTATAGTTTGTCCCATTTCCGCTGTAGATTGCTTACGGACTAATACTAAATCACCGTGCTCAATACCTACGTCAAGCATACTGTCTCCTTTGATACGCAATGCAAATGATTCATTATTGTAAATTGACATTGGGAGCGGATAATTGCCCTCAAATATTTCAGGGTGTGAGTTAGGTTCTCCAGCCGGTACCTGCCCCAGGATAGGTATTTCCTTTATCATTTTAAGATCGCTATAGTCTTTATTTAGTTTTTTTAATTTGTCTAGCCTCTTAACTTTTTCATAAAGCGGATTACCTTTATCGAAGAAAAAGGTAATTGGTACATCGCCATACGTCGCTATAATTTCAAGCATTTTATAAGATGGATTTCTTTGGTTTGTAGTATATTTATGGAGACTCGAAGGGCTTATTTCGTGGCCTGTCTTTTGCGCAATAGCTTTGGAAAACTCAATATAGCTGAGATTATTACGTATTTTATCAATTTTATTCCCTAAGTCCATAAATTTATCACAACCTTTTATAATAAATAGATAAAAATGCTAAGCAAACAATAGATATACTGACGATGGTAAAAATAAACACGACAAACAAGCAAATATAGGCTTAAATGTACTTTGCGTCTATGTGTACTAATAGTCTATACTATGTGCAGGACATGTACTATAAGTATATACAGGTGGTGATAAAATTATGCATACGCAAAATATAAACATTAGAAATAATATTAAAAAACAAATACTTAAAATAAACAACACTCAATCTAATAAAATAACAATTGCAGGACTTGCTAAGGCTGTAGGTGTAACACCTGACCACTTATTTAAGATTATTCGAGGTGATCGGTTCCCATCAATGCCGCTACAATTCAAAATAGCACAATGTCTACATTGTGATGTGGGTGATATCTTTGTGTCTGAAGCGTGTACTGAGTACGTAGACAACTGCGTTTAAGAAACAAAACTTACTAAAACTATATACTAAATGTATACGGTTTGTCAACTGGAAGGTGAATCTATATGCTATACGATGCTACGGTAATCGTCAGAATTGACAGGAAAACAGGTAAAGAAATTAGCAGAAATTATGCTAATATTAGACCTTCCGCTGAGTCATTAGAAGACTATTTAGCCCCGGCAGTTGAATATTTGGCTAAGGTTCTTAGTAAGGACACTCATAGATGTAGCCAAAATTTAAGGGGTGATAAAAATAGCTAAACTTGCCCTAAATCCAGAATTTAACCTTTATGAACTTAAAGGACAGGCGCTTTGTGGTAGTCGCCAGATAGCTGAAGAATTTGAGAAACGTCATTCTGATGTTCTTCGTGATATCGAAGTGGGAATTAAAAATCTTAACAATGCCGGTGAACGCAAATTTGCGGAGACTAACTTTACATTTACCACATACAGAGATAGCCAAAACAAAAAACAACCAGAAGTGCTTATGGCTAAAGACGGTTTTGTTTATATTACAATGGGATATTCTGGACAGAAAGCAACTAGATTTAAAGTTGCTTATATCCACCGCTATAACAACATGGAAGCCTTCATCAAATCACTACTTGCAACTAAAATAGAGTTCCCAGCCTTTACAGATGCAATTATGGCAGCCCACGAAGAACCGAAGCACTACCACTTTAGTAATGAGATTAACATGATTTACCGCATTGTGCTGGGTATGGATGCTAAGAAGTTTCGGGAGGCTCACGGCATAGAAAAAGGCGCAGTAATTAAGCCTCATCTTAAATTGAATCAAATTAAGGCCGTGGAAACACTTCAGCGGGTAGACATAGGACTAATTCTAGCTATTCCTGAGTTTCAACAACGAAAAACCGTTTTAGAGTCTCATTATAGAAAAACGGTACTTCCTAAATATGAGCCGATTGGCGTTTCAGCTTAAACCCAACCGGAAGAGGCTTACCGCTTTTGTGAAGAGGAAGATTGAGGAAAGCCAGAAGGGCGAGAGCGTTGTTGTAAACAGGTAGCCCCACAGTGGCCGAGTAACCAGACCGCTTAAAAAATACCCTGTCAGACTTGAAAGATAAGACTCCCCAGTTTATGTACACTAGATTACTTATTTATCCTATAACTATAAAAATTTTAGGAGGGAGGTGAGAAAAAGTAAGTTAGTCGGATAAAAAATATGAAAAGGTGGTGAAAATTATGTTACCAGGTAGAGGAAGAGGAACAAAAACAGGATTAGCAGACACAGGATCAAAAGAAAAAGCTCTCGCAGAAAAAATTATGCAAGAGCTTGCCAAAGAAAATCTTACCATTAGTCAGGTTAGTACTGTTTTAGTACTTGCACAGGACATGATTCAAACAGCTAAATTTACTGATTTTGCTAAGTCCGGGGGCTGTGCAGGCATAAGATTGGTTAGCTGTAAAGAGTGTCACGCAAATTTCATTCCTGAAGGCAATTTATGTCCTAACTGTGGGGCTAAGGTAAATACAGAAAGCTAAATCTCTAAAATTTTAAGCTTTTTGAATCCTTTAGGCAAGACGGCTTTACCTTTGTCTTCAGGCCATCCAATAATGTATTTAGTATTTTTAGGATCGTAAGGTGCTGGTTCAGTACCAACCAAAACCCAGCCATTATCTAAAAGCATTTTAATTTCATTTTCCCTAATCGATTCGTCGGTACGTGGAGTCGAAGCAATACAAACAACTTGCATACAGTTTCACCTCCCTCCTTTGATGGTAGTCTGGACAACTAGCAATTCGACATAGAGGGAGAAAATTCCTTGAAAGGTGGTGCAAGCCATAAGCAAGCATGATCTATATGTAAAAGCTTTCTTAAATACTGTTGCAAGTGATGATTATGAAAGTACGGACAGTATTAAAAAAATGATATTTTACGGCGTTAAAGCGATTAATTCAATTCCAGACAGAAATGTAAAATATTTAAGATGCAATTTTCAATTCATAGAAACTATTCAGCAAATGATGGGAACTTTAAAGCCTTTAGAGTTTGTAAATATATTCCCTATTACGAAGGAGTATGACGGTAGTAAATATCAGACCAAAGATTATTTCTACACCAGAGATTATATAAAAACCCTGCCGGATGAACCCATAGGTGATGCTGATTCAGTAATTAATTTCCTATGGGAGTATCAAAATAATGACATACGGTTCTTTGTTGTAAATATGTTTGGTGCTGTTAGTGACCTACGAAAATCACAAGGGCAGCCCGGTATAATGGAAGAATGGTGTGCTGAAAATGGGATAAAAACCTACACAATGCACACTGACCAAAAGGGAAAGGAATTCATGGTAGATAATGAAACTGGCAAGAGCTTCAGGATTAAAAGGAAAATGCCGCGTTACTTAAGATTAATACGGTAAGCAGGAGGTGGATGGGATGGCAAATGACTTAATCATAAAACAGGTGAATTTTGAAGATGTCAACATGGTAGCTTGTAAAATGCCAGACGGAAAAATAAATGTCGGCATTAGAAGTATCTGTGATGGTTTGGGCGTTGATTACTTAGGACAAATGCAAAGAATTAATCGTGATGACATACTTCCTCTAGGGGTATGTAAAATACATATCCCTACACGGGGCGGAGAGCAAGAAACAAACATGCTTGACATTGAATTTCTTCCCTTTTTCTTAACAGGCATAAAATCATCAATGGTAAAACCGGAGATTGCACCAAGGATAGTTGAATTTAAACTTAAAGCCAAAGATGCTTTAGCTGAAGCATTTCTTAAAACAGTAAAGCGCAACTCCCTGCCATACCTAGATCAATTAGGCAAGGCTTTACGCGAAAATATAAAACTGACAAAAGGACTTTCAATGCCAAATCAGCTTAGATCGCGGGCTAATGCACTAAGGCGACTACAGGATCAGACAGGCGTTGATTACAGTTTTGACATTCAACTACTCATCTCAGACGCCGATGCCCAGGAACAAAAACTAATCCAAGCCGAAGCCAGAGCAGCCCAGAAACAAGCCGAGGCAGAGGCTAAAGCCGAACGCAGGGAAACCAAGGCACTAGCCAACACTCCCACAGGACAAGCCAAACAAGCCTTGGAGTGGCTCAGGATAGAGTACGCCAAGCAAGGCGACAAACTGGCCCACATACACGAGGAATGGCTGTTAGTCAGATACGACCTATGGAAAATTTGGGCAGGTAAAAACAAACTAAATCTTACCCTGGTGCTCAGGGAGTTGCACAGCCAAGAGATAGTCGAAAAATTTTCCTCTGGTGGTCGCGAGAGGTTCGGCATCAGTAAGCGGATTGACGGTAAGCAGTTAAGTTTTGTTTATGTCAGACGCGAAAAAATAAACTGGTTAAAACTCAGGGTTGTGTAAGGTATTAATTTATAGGAGGCAAAAACTATGACAAACATTTCTCAGGTAGTTACTAAAAACGCTCAGGATCTAAATTCGCTCCTGGAAGCCGTTAAGGCCAAGATGGAAGCAGTAGAAATGCTTTACCCGCTACTTGAACAAGTAAGCGAAAATTCTGCAGAGTCTTCGGAACTGAGAAGGCTCATGGTGATTTGCGGTGGTCACTTTGCTGATACTATCCACACCATAGCAGACCGCGTGAAGTATCTTACCAGGCCGAGAACTGAAGGTAAATTAGTGCTCGGGAGTGATGGTAAATACAGGCTAGACACTGACGGCCATATGTTTTCGTGCAGCAGCCCTATCGAGGTATATATTAATGATCCTGGAAGTCTTGGTCATGGTTGGCAGTTTGGCAGGGTGGAACACAGGGAAAGCATGGGTGGGTACTATTTCCGGAGCTACACCTGTGATGACCACCGTCTATATCCTGGCATGTTAGCGGCTGTGAGGGACTGAGATGACACCAGACGAACGCAACATACTGCTGCAAGGCTTCCAGTCCCTGCACCTCCTGGTAGTGCAGGATAAGAAAGAAGCCGCCATGTTTGCTATATCCGAATCGTTTAAAAACATTTATGACCTGCCACAGTGTGACCAGTGCGGAGATTACTTTCAGGCCCATGAGATGGACGGGCGTTTCTGTAGTAGGTGTGCGGCAGTACAGGAGAGTGTTTCGGGGTTTGGCCAGGATAATATTCGGTTTTGAGGGGAGGGGGTGAAAGGTTTGCCGAAGGGACGCTGCTGTCATGAATGTGGAAATTATTTATGGATAAGGCCGGACGGTTATGTTTGCGGTGGGTATCTTGTTTGTATGAAATATTATTTTTCTTGTTACTACTGCTTATCGCAGGCTTGTCCGTCCTTTATTCCAGAATCTCAAACAGATTAGGCGAGGTGAGAAATTTGCCATTAGCACAAACAGACTGCTTTATAGTAAAGAATTTAGACACCTACTATACCGGGAATATATACAATCCTTTTAGCAGTGAAGTAAAGAAGATTTTATTCATGGATTTAGATGTAGCTAAAGGGGTTAAGGATTGCTATAGCCGCTATTATGACTGCAAAATTATCCCGGTAAGGGTGACGATAACCGAACGTAAGCACATAGATTTACTTGCTTATTGTTTGGCTCCGGGTGACAATCCGAACGCCAGAGGTTGGAAATTAACTGATGACGGTAAGTTATTTAATTCTTGGGGTATAGTCAAGCATTATGTAAGTCATGGTTATGGTTATTTAACGGATTGAGGTGAATTAAATCAGACGGCTATTCTAAAAGATCGCTGCTGGCTCCAAGCCCGTAAGAAACACCAAAAATGGGCTGAGTATTTCAAAAACGGCGGGGCCATTCGATAGGAGGGGAATTAAAATCAAAAGATTATGCAATAAACTGTTAGATTTTAAAAATTCTTTCGATGCAATAACTCAGGCAACCGGTGCTTTCGGGCTGCAATTTACTTCCCAGTACCTGCCGAACGGTAAGATTGATTACAGTAAATATGTGTTTAGGTTTCAGCTTACCGAACACAATTTCGTTGAGTTGGTGGAAGCTTGGAATTTACACGATGATGTTTTTGACTTTGCTTATAATGAAGCTACTAGCCGGGTTGTTAATTTTCAGGGGTTTCAGTTTATGACACTATATATTCACGGAGAGGGGAGTGATTAACCTGAACTGTAAAATCTGTGGTAAACCTGCCGTCAACCGTATCTGCTCAGAGTGTGAAATGCAGATCGCTAACCGGTCAGCTAAATACATGCCAAGGCGCATGAGAGGTAGTCGCAATTTACCTTCTAGCGCAAACAAAAATACCGCCCTGCATGGCGGCATTAAAATAAACTCCCAGGCAGTAGGTTACCATGCCTGACTGCCGGTGTCAAGAGGTGGGTTATGGACGACGGTAAATTAAATAACTATCTTGCCCTATACCTCTGTGTTGTTGCTGGATACACCCCCGACAAGGCACTGGGTAAAATGAAAGTTAGTTCTAAGGAGAAAAATATTAGACCGGAAAGGGTGAAAGCGGATGGCAGGAAACAAAGTATTAGTCATTAACACTGACCGAACATATGAAGTCAAGACCATTGACAATGCTGATTATAAGACATTTATGCCTATGGTTGGTGGTTACGTTGAAATAGTCAGGCCGATAACTGAGGTGCTAAACAGTGGTCAGTGCATGATAGTAAATGAAGAAGGACTGTTAGTTAATCTACCGATCAATGCAATCGGCACAGCAATATACGGTTATGGACCAATAGCTGGCAATGTCGTTATCGCTAGGGAGGTAATGACACCTGAGGGACTGGACATTGTCGGTCTTAGTGATGCTGAGATTGAGGAATTAAAAAATGTATTAATTCTATAGGAGGTTTATTATGTTACCGGAAAACCCACTGCTTAAAAACAGAAACATATTATCGCTTGGCTTAGGTCACCAATTGCCAAAAGGATTAAAATTCAGCGACAACGGAGACGAGTTAGGCGGACCAGAACCACCGCCACAGAACGTTTATGCCCCGCACAAGAAGGCCGACCCGAAGAAGAAACATAAGCGGAAACTGGCCAAAAAATCCAAACGTAAAAACAGGAGGTAACCCATGCCGACACTAGACGAGCATTTGAATCAGGGTATGCTGCTTGGCCAGCCTGATGGGTTTCGCGTTAAAACCACAGAGCAGGCTATCTGGGCCATGCGCAAACTGCACGGTATCGTAGTTGAGATCGAATCAGTCAAGGCCGTAGCTCTGGCCGAAATAGATAAAATCCAAGCTTGGGTAGAGTCTGAGACTAAGCAACTGCAGTCTGACGAAAACTTTTTCACTGCACTGTTGGAAGGTTATCACAGGAGGCTTTTCGCTGAGGACAACAAGAAAAAGACCGTTAAGCTACCGCATGGTAGCTTGCAGCTTAGGGCGCAGGAACCTGCCTACACCAAGGATGATAAGAAAATTATTGAGTGGGCAGAGCAGAACAGGCCGGAGTTAGTTATAACGCCTCCCCAACCAGAGAAAGAGTTAAGTTGGGGCGATATGAAAAAAACCATCAAGGTTATTGGCAGACAGGTAACCTGCACTGTCACGGGTGAAGTTGTGCCTGGCATAGAGGCCATGGAGCGCGATCCGAAATTCTCAGTTAAGTTTAAGGCGTAACGTAGGGGGTTTATTATGTCGGATTTAAAGGGAATCGCGGCAAAGCTAATACTTATATCCAAGGACATTCCATATGTGCAAAAGGACGCGCAGAACGAAAAACAAAAATATAGATACGTTTCTGCCGCCCACATATTAGGAAAAGTTAACGAATCCTTGACAACACATAACTGCTGCAGCGTGCCGGAATTTGTAGTAACAGATAGCAAGGAAACTAAAACTTCCAGTGGAGCGATATGGCAGCTAGTTACCGTTAAATGTAGTCTACAGATAATTGATGCAAATACAGGCGAATCGGTTATAGTTACCAGCCTAGGCAGTGGCACAGACCCCGGCGACAAAGCCGTAGCTAAGGCTCAGACCATGGCGATTAAATACGCCTGGTTGACAGCCTTGAACATCGAAACAGGCAATGACCCGGAGGCGGATCCGAGGACCGATAACACAGAGTTTACCGGACAACCGCAGGGGCAGCAGTCAGGGCCAGGGCAACAGATGGACGCCCTGCAAATACTTATCAATCAGAGAATGCAGGTATTATCTCAGTTATGGCAGCAGATTGGTTGGGACATTAGGGGTATTGCGGTTTACTTAGAAGAGAGATTCAAAAAGCCTTTTGCCCAAATCACAACGCCTGAGTTGGACGCAATGATTACCGAGGCTCAGGGATATTTACAGCAGAAAACACTAAGTTACTAGGGGGCTAAAACAGTGGCATTAAATAAATGTATTTTAATTGGCAGACTAACGAGAGATCCAGAACTCAGACAATCCCAAGGAGGGGTGTCGGTTTGTAAGTTTGGACTAGCTGTAGACAGGGAGCGTAGGGGACAGAACGGGGAAAAAGAAACAGATTTTTTCGATGTCCTAACCTTTAAGCAGCAGGCCGAGACTTGTAATACGAATCTACAAAAGGGCCGACTGGTTGCCGTAGACGGCAGGATCCAGATCAGGCCATATGAGAGTAACGGGGTTAAGGGCAAGGCCGTGGAAGTAGTAGCAAATTCGGTACAGTTCCTGGACTGGCCTAAGGATGGGCAGCAGGGTGGTGGTCAACAGCAGCAGAGACAACAGACACCGCCGCCAAATAATGGTTATCAGCAACCACCACAGGGTGGATATAGCCAACCTCCTGGGGGGTATCAGCAACCGCCTACCGGTGGTGGTGGATATGTGCCACCACCGAACAATGGATATCAGCAACAGGGCGGCGGGTATAACCAATCGCCTGCTAATAGTGGTTACAATCAGCCTCCTAATAACGGGTATAACAACCCTGGGGGCGGATACAACCAACCGCCTGCCGGTAACAACAATCAGTGGAGCAAAGATGATATTCCCTTTTAATGTAAATAAATTAGCTAATTAAGGAGGAAATGAAATGAAAAAATTTATTTTAACCGAAACAACTAAGGAGTTTTTCGGTATCACACTGTACCAAATTAAAGCTGTTCGGGCTTTTGGTAGCATCGAAGAAAACGAACTAGGCGGCTGGGTAGAGAAAGAGGAGAATTTAGATCAGTCCGGCGATGCTTGGGTGTCCGGCGATGCTCGGGTGTCCGGCGATGCTCGGGTGTCCGGCGATGCTCGGGTGTCCGGCGATGCTTGGGTGTCCGGCGATGCTTGGGTGTCCGGCGATGCTTGGGTGTCCGGCGATGCTTGGGTGTCCGGCGATGCTCGGATACAAACTATTAAGCATGTTGCAATGTTTTCCTCTGTCGGTTCCGAAAACGGCACACTGACCGCATATACGATTAAAACCGGGGAAATCGAAGTAACACGGGGATGTTTCTGGGGAACGCTGGATGAGTTTGAAGCAGCGGTACAGGAAAGGCATAACGACGACAGCCAATATGGACAGGAATATCTAATTTTAATTCAGTATATCCGGTTAAGATTTCAGGGTGTGGTGGTGGAAGTAGGGGCAGAGCAGCAAGAGGCAGATGCTTAAGTTAAGACTATACCAGGAATATCTAATTGAAGGCGTAAGGGATGAATTCCGACAAGGTCGCCGCCGTACCTGCGTAGTCGCTCCCTGTGGTGCTGGCAAAACAATCATAATGGCCTGGATGGCGGCTCAGTCTGTCGTCCGTAGTCAACAAGTATTATTTATAGTTCACAGGCAGGAACTTGTAGAGCAATCAAGCATAACGTTTTCTGTATTAAATATCCAGCATGGAATTATAGCCGCTAAGTATCCAATGACGGACAGTATTATTAACATAGGTATGATTCAGACAGTAATAAGACGGTTAGATAAAATTAAGACACCAAACCTAATAATTATAGATGAATGTCATCACGTTCTTAGTAAAACCTACTTAAAATTAATAGAAACATTTCCTAATGCTTACGTTATCGGTCTTACCGCAACACCGGCCCGGATGGGTGGTCAGGGTTTAGGTGAAGTATTTCAATCTCTTGTTATGGGACCATCCGTTAAACAACTGATTGATTGGGGAAATTTATCTAAGTTTAAATATTATGCACCTCCAGTTAAGGCTGATTTAACCGGATGCAGAGTTAAATACGGAGATTACGTTAAGTCAGAAATTAACATGAGGATGGATAAATCAGAAATCATAGGCGACAGCATCGAACAATATCAGAAACTATGCCCCGGTAAACGTGCCATATGCTATTGCGTGAGCCGGGCGCATAGTGAACATACAGCAGAAATGTTTCGTAGTGCTGGTATCCAGGCCCAGCATATAGACGGTGAAACTGAATCGGGAGTCAGGAGGGCAGCTATCGAGAGTTTCCGGCGCGGTGAAATCAAGGTTTTGTGTAATGTCGATTTAATCAGCGAGGGCTTCGATGTACCGGCCATGGAGGCGGTATTGTTGCTCAGACCGACACAGTCCCTGACATTGCACATACAGCAGTCTATGAGGCCCATGAGGCCGGACGCGGATAATCCAGAGAAAACCGCGATAATCATTGACCATGTCGGTAACGTGTACCGACATGGTCTGCCAGATGAGGATCGGGAGTGGACTTTGGAGAGTAAGCCTAAAAAGCAGCAAGATCGGGTTGTATCGCTGAGAACGTGCCCGAAATGCTACGGAGCACACAGGCCCGCACCAAAATGTCCTGTATGTGGCTATGTGTACGTAGCAGAGCGAGAAGGCCCAACACAGCGCAAGGGCGACCTGGTGGAGATCGACGAATTGGAACGTATCAGGAAGAAGCAGGAAGTAGGCAGGGCGCGAAGCATACCAGACCTGGAGAAGATTGCGCTTGAACGGGGGTACAAGCTGAACTGGATTAACCGGATGGCAGAAATTAAACGGATAAAGAGGTAGATTTTATGTGTAGGCGTGGACATTTCCCTGATTACAAATTAAGGGAATGTGACAGGTGCAAACGACTATTTAAACCACTTGGTAGTAGGCAGAAATACTGCCTAGATTGTAGAGAAAAGGTTAGGAGGGAACGCAATGACAAAGCCAAGAAAAACACGCATCCAACGCCTTGAAGGCCAGCTTAGGAAAACCAGAGCGGATCTTAAGGATTTGCGCGAAATGGCACTAACACAGGGGCAGCTTTCGATTGATCATGGAATCAGAATATCGCAGCTTAGAAAGAAAATAGATAGTGCTGTAAGGGTTAGTGAAATCGAAACAGCCAGCCTGAAGAACAAAATTTTCGTTGCGAACACTTGGTCTAAAGCTTTGCTTAAGAGAATTTATCAGCTAGAGCAGAGGGGATTTTGGAAACAGGTTGGCAGATTGCTTTCCAGAAAGGCGGGTAAGACGGTATGAAACACGGAAAAAGACCTACCCGTAAACAGCGGGATATTATATCCTGGGCCAAACTTAAGCCGGATAACTGGTTAATCATAAAGAATATTACCGGTGTATTGCATATTAAAAACCGGGAGTCGGGGAAGGTCAGGATAATAGTGTATTAACCGAGATTCGGAGCCTGAAACAAAATAACCTCATGAATACGCATAACCACGCATGAAAAGGAGTGAGGGTTAGAAATGAAAAATACACTTGGTGATTTAAACAACCATTTGTTCGCACAGCTTGAGCGTTTAGGTGATGAAGATCTTAAAAATGAACAACTAACCGAAGAAATTGAGAGAGCAAAGGCAATAACTCAGGTTGCCAGTCAAATTATTTCTAATGGTAAACTGGTTCTCGATGCAATAAAAACAAGAGACGAGTATCTTGGTGGTGACAATAAAAAAATACCTGCTATGCTGCGTGAATCATTTACAGCGGAGTGATGTTATGGCACATTTCTTTACCGCGGATGAAAAACAATTTATTAAAGAGCATGTGCATGGGATTAGTAATGCTGAGCTTACGGAAATGGTTAATGCACATTTTAGCTTAGATTTAACAGTTAATCAAATTAAGAATTTTAAGAAAAATCATAAACTAAACAGTGGCTTAAGTGGAAGATTTAAACTTGGACATATACCTTTCAATAGAGACAGAAAGGGAGTTGGTGGTTGGCGTCCATCTCAATATAAAAAAGGTCATAAGCCACACAATTATATGCCTGTAGGATCTGAAAGAGTAAGTGATGATTATATCTATGTGAAAATAGCAGACCCAAAAAAATGGAAAGGTAAACATATCTTAGTTTGGGAAGAGCATAACGGTTCTGTGCCAAAAGGACATGTGGTCATTTTTGGAGACGGAAACAGGCGTAATTTTGAACCAGATAATCTTATTCTTGTTTCCAGAAAACAACTGGTAAGGTTAAACCAAAATAACCTAATTAAAAACAATGCTGATTTAACAAGAACGGGAATTATTCTGGCAGATATTTATAGCAAAATAGCCGAGCGGAGGAAGTGAGAATATGAGCATGATGAGTATACCGCTAGACATGATAGTGCCGAACCCGCAGAACCCACGCCAAAACTTCGACGCTGAATCCATGGCAGAGCTTACGGCAAGCATTAAGAGCGTCGGAGTAATACAACCGGTTATCGTGGTAATTGCCGGGGAGAGCCAAAAAAAATACCGATTATTAGACGGGGAACGTAGATGGAGAGCTGCAGGACTAGCAGGACTAACTTCAATATCTGCCATTATTCGCAAAGACTTAACAGAGATAGAAGAGCTAGAAGACATGGTCACCGCTAACCTGCAAAGAAGGGACATGAGCCCTGTCGAAGAGGCGAGAGGCTTTATGCTGCTCCTTGATGCAGGTCTGACCCAAGAAGAACTGGCTGGTAGGTTGGGTAAAAGCCAAAGCCATATTGCGAACCGGTTACGCCTGCTGGAGCTTCCGGAGTCAGTACAGTGGAATATTTCACGTGGAATAATTTCTGTCGGTCAGGCAAAGGAGATTTTAGCTGCTAAGAAAGATGGGCCAGAATTCATGGGGCGTTTAGGTGAAAGGGTTATTGAAAAAGAACTATCAGTCAGAGAGATATCTGGAGAGATAAAACGCCTTCGCGAAGAAATAACCGCAGAAAGGGCCGCAGAGGAAGAGCGGAAGAGAGACGAGCAAAGGGAAGCGGTAATTAAAGAATCCATGCCAGACGTGCTTGTACTGGATTCTGAGAGCACATATAAACTCCTAACCAGGGACGACCCATGTCAGAAAGATTTGCATATATGTCAGTTCAGGAGAAGTGTTAGGAGAACTGGGAGTATAGAAACTTTTGAGGTGTGCTTATCGCCGTTGGTATGCGTTATAGAGCAGCGAATCGAGCACGGAAAGCAATTTCAGGATAATTTAAATAAGAGATTCGGCCTAGGAGAGTATAGGCAGGAAGTAACTGCAACACAAGAAGTCCTGACCATTAACGAACTTTCTGAAAGTTTTGTGATACTGTCCGAGCCGGGAAAATGCGGAGATTGCGGAAGTAAGAAGCTTGCCAAGCTAATGGGTGGCGAAAAAATATTTGATATTTGCCTAGCCACGTACTGCCCAAAAAATTTAATCAGTTTCATGGATTACGAAACTACTGAAAAAACTGTTAAAGATGAGATGAAGAGGTTGCAGAAGGAAGAATTGGCACGCCAGGAGGCAATAAGGGAGCCTGGCTTTGTCTGGAACGACGTAATGTTATTCGAGCAGGACGAGGATGCAGAACCGGAGCACAGAACCTTTCTGCGGGATATGTGGGCCAGGGGTACGGAGCATGTATCATTAGATTCCAGTATTGATGTAATTATCGGGCATGCGACAGATTCCCTTGAGTATATGCGGAGCGATAAATGCAATACCTGCACGTTCAAGGCAGAGATAAATTTTCAAGATGAAAGATATTTCAAAACACGCTGCATTAATCCGGATAGGACATGCTGGGGAACGCTGATGGATGAAGGTCACAGCAAAGGAAAGCAAGTTATTTTCCCGGATGCTGATGAGATAGATGGTGTGGACGATGTGCCGGAAAATAAGGATAATAAGCCGGAAATCGTGAACGAACCAGAACCAATTTACACCATGGAAAATACATTCGGTCTGCACGAAAAATGCCCACTGTCATGTTCCTATGTCGTGCATATTGATTATTTTGGGGACGGGGAAAATGAGGCGCGATGCACAAATAAAGGTCTGTTTGATCACATTAAGCAGTTGGAAACTCCTGCAGAAAAAATGTCTGCTTGGGAAAAATGTGCCAAGGTACATGCTCACACGGTAGCAAATCAGGAGGAACATGATTGCGCTGATCCGGTACCGGAATCTGATGCAGTAGTTGAGGACTGGGAGAACTCAAGACCCCTTCCGGATTGCACCGACTGCAAGGAATGTAATGTTGGCCAAACATACTTGATTGACCCGACAGACGGAGAGACGCAAACACTCCGCTGCACCGAACCAGAGTGTTGGGAACTTAAGATGCAGGAGCAGGAGCCAGTTTACACCATGAGCAACACCTTCCTGTACACGGCAAAATGCCCGGAAAACTGTGAACATGTTGTTACGGTGATGGATCATGGTTATCCGTTCAAGGTGTGTTCGAACGGCGAATGTGAGTTTAATAAGCCGGAAAAAATTGAGGCTACGTCAATAAGTGATCAGGGCCAATGGTCGGCAATACTGAACACGGTTTCCACGCATGTCAATTGTCCTAACGGATGTAAGTATTCCACCCTAATAAAACGATCAGGTATAGAGAGTAAAAGATGCGTTAACCCTGAATTTTCTAGTATTGCATTTTATCCGGATATAGCCAGGGAGCCTAATCCTGATATTGAAGAGAAATGGCAAACTTGTCGGGGAGTGTTCGACGATGCCGAACATATACCTAAGGTAGAAAATAATTTGCTAGAAGTAAATAAACCGTCAGGGGATCTTTTGGAACAGAGAAAATCCCGTATGCCGAAGGATCTAAATACTCACTTCAACTGTCCTGATGGCTGTAAGTTTAAAATCAGGGTTGAGGATAAGTTTAAAATAACAGGTTTTAATCACAGGTGCACTAACCCTGAGTTTATTGATAATTTTTGCACTCCGGACGGGGAATTTAACCAAGATAGCCACGAGGCATGGAAGGCATGTCGGGGAGTTTTTGAAGAGACTACGGTAGCAAAATCTAATGTCTTGCCGGTGAAAGAAAATCCACAATTTGAACCGAAGAGTACTCATAACACACATGAAAACTGCCCGGACGAGTGTATGTTTAGAATTCCAGCAGGAAATGGGATTAAAAGGGATAGATGTGGAAATGGAGAATTTGGCACACCATGTAAAAACTGGGCAGAATTTGAGGAAAACAGTAAGATGTTTCGCGCTTGCAGGGGGTTTTCGGCCCCAGCTTCGGAGAAAAAAGAAGAACCGCAGCCAGAACCTGCGGTCAGTGAGGATGTAGAGCAAGTTAGTCAATACGATAAAACTTGTCACTATATTGATAATACGGGGCGGGTGTTATTCGTTACTTATGGCAGTTCCGGTAGTGCCTACAGAACATTCTACCAGAAAGGTGATAATGAATTTGATATAGCTTGTATGAGAACCACTTCAATGCCCTATGTTGACAGCCGCGAGGAGGCCGAAGAAAACCTGGTGGAGTATGCGACAAAGCGGGGTTGGAAGAAGGTTGGGCAGGAAGAACCAGGGCAGACAGAGGCGGATCCTTTCGATCAGCCGAGAGAGTTTTCCGACAAGGTTCACGCGCTGATGGGCAAGCACATAAAAACCCCTTACGGTACTGGTGGGGTGGTAATCCATGTTGTAGGGCCTCTTGAGGATGGGTTCTATAGCTTGACGTACAAAAACCAGTATAAAAGCGACAACTATATCAATAGCATAACTCTGAAAGACGGCGTTATCTTGTGCGAAGGCGTGCCGCTGTTTATAGAAAAGGACGAACCGGAAGAGCAAACCCCGATAGACATGGCAACCAGACTCCTAAGCCTCCCGCTGGATAGTGAGGAATATAAGTTTCTACTTGGTTCAGCATCGGACAAGGAGTTAGACATGGCACTTTTCCGAGATATGCGGGAGAACGGAAGGTTTAGAATACAGGCTGAAAGAGACAGGCGTTTGTTGGCGCAGGTGAATGGTCAGTTAGTTGGTATGGGGGCAAGTGATACCGATAAAAACAGAGCATTTGACCAGGGCTAACTTGCCGGAACTATGTGATAGAGGAAGTGAAGCCAGTGTCTAAAACAATTAACACAACCAAAACCCTGCCTTTTAAGGAATCAGCCAAACTGTTGTTTTGCAATGACTGTAAGAAGCAATTTCCAGGATGCAAACCCACGGTCATGCAGATTGAAGATACGTGGCTAGAAGCTGGCTTTGAGCATGAATTTAGACTTGTATGTGAGGGTGAAAACACATGCGAAGCTTAAACCTTCCGGGGGGGGTATTAACACTGACCGCTCAAAAGTGCCCCAAATGCGGATGCCGGTCAGTGCAGACATTCCCGTCTAAGACAGTAGTTTATTATATGTGCCAACACTGCCGGCATAAATGGAGAGGGTGGTAAATTATGTTAGTGGATTTTGTTACCTGCGGCAATTGCGAGTGTCAGGAATGTCAGAAAAATCATTCTTGTCCTAAAACAGATATACACGATAACCCATGTATTGACTGTGAGGGAATGCCTCCTTACGCGCCATGGGAGACTGACGATAATAAACTGCACGAAGTTGTATGTGACAAGAAGAAATAAACAATTGTAAATATGGAGGTACCAGAATGAACACCTACGAAATCGGAAAAATCGTAATAGACCATTTCGCCGTTAAAAAAACTTACGTCGGTACCGCTAAGAACGAAAAGCAGTACCTTGATTTACTATTAACCGACGGCAAAACTGACCTACAGGCTAAGCAGTGGGACTTTACAGGCGAGGCACCGAAGGAAAACACCGTTATTAATATACAGGCGCTGGTTAACACCTACCAGGGCAAACTGCAGCTAGTTATTCAACAAATAAGTGAGGCTAAGGCTGGGGAGTTTAAACCAAGCAGGTTTATACCAGTATGTAAGATTAGCAGAGACCTGTTAATTGACGATTTTGTAACCCTTAAAGATATGGTTAGAGATCAGAATTATAAAAATTTACTAAATAAAATTATGTACAGCCATGTGTTCGGTAAATTCAGGATAGCACCTGGGGCTAAGTCAATACATCACGCCTACTTACATGGTCTACTTGAACACAGCGTTGATGTGACGAAGAATTCTATTGTCATGGCTAGTAGCTCAATGAACAGAGACCTTTTAATCACGGGCGCACTACTGCACGATATCGGTAAAATTAATGCCTATGATTGGTCTGGATGCGTGATTACCACCTCCAATGCTGGGTGGTTGATTGGTCACATACCGATGGGCATGATGATAATTAATGATTTCTGTTTGAGTGGAACTTTAACCGAGGAGCAGCGCTTACAACTCCTGCACCTAATCGCATCGCATCACGGTAAACTGGAATACGGTTCACCAGTGGAGCCGCAGACAAAGGAAGCCATTATCCTGCACGCTGCCGACATGCTTGATTACCAGTGCAGCAGTGTAGACCAGGCTATTGCTGAGGCAGTGTCTGGGAGTGAGTGGACAGCTAAGGCCGCAGGGATTGGCAGGGAGTTTTATGTAGGCGGTAAAAACGCATGAGAGAGCAGGAAATTCAAAACGCCATCCGCGAACACGTCAGCAAAAACCGTCTAGGCGTTTTATTCAGGGCCAACGTCGGCGAGGCCTGGACGGGATCGGAAGTCAGGCATAATCCAGACGGCAGCATCACGATACACAATCCGCGCCGCTTAAAGACGGGTTTACCAGTGGGTTTCAGTGACCTGTTCGGGGTAACAAACACAGGCAAAGCCGTTTTTATTGAAGTTAAAACGCCAAAGGGAAAACTAAGGCCAGAGCAGGAGCATTTTTTAATACAAATGTTAGAGTATAGTGCATATGCAGGAGTGGCACGGAGCCCGGAGGACGCGCAGAAGATATTTACCGGGATGTGCAAGGTGCCGTTATGAGTAGTAACCCAGATAAAATAACCTATCTTGGGGTAACAGATACAAGGATACTTATGGAAAAAATTAAGAAACAGAACGCAGTTATCCAGGCAGCGCGCGATTTATTATCAGCGATATACGTAATGAGATCTCCGGAAGAAATCAAGGAATTTTCGTGTTATTCGGAGATTGAGGATTTAGAGTTAGCATTAACCGGACTTGACGATTAGCAAACAGGGAGGAAAGGATAGTTGCTTTATGTTTATTGATAGGGTATTTAAAAACAGCAGGTGCAATATTGGGTTATTTATTGAAAATAATTATAAATATCCTCTTAATCTTCTTAGTTTAATGGAAAAATCATTATGTTTTGATATTACTAACGTAACAGAATATAGCAACTTTCTGCACCATCAAATTTATGATGATAAGAGTTTTGTGTCTGAAGATATACCTAATATAATGCCACCCTCTGAATTTACATGGTTTGAGTGGAAAGAAAATGATGACAAGGGAAAATATAAACATGGTGGATGCTTTATTCACAGGGTGCATAAAGCAGTATTGCGTGCCTATATTTTATACTTTTTTGGATTTATGGAATTAGTTAGTAATAATATTGAAGTTCTTCCGCCTACTGTATTTGGATCTGATTACGATGGCAACCCAAAAGGTTTGTTTTTTGAAGGAGATAGTCTTAGCGAAGAAAATAAAAATATTACTCTTAACGTAGTACCATTTAATGTCTTATTTTCTTTGTCACTACTGCACTGTAAAAATGTTTCTAAGGATTATCACGTTCCTTCAAGTAAAATTCAAAAATCTAGGGAAAAGAGGAATAAACCACCATTGGTTAAGTATTACACATTAGACATAAAACCAATGACAAAAATTCTTAAAAAGGAAGGCCAGATTGAAAAACTTGGCATTAAACATGCCTTACATGTCTGTCGTGGTCACTTTAAGGATTATAGTAATGGACATGGTTTATTCGGAAAATTTAAAGGCCTGTATTGGTGGGATAATCATATAAGAGGTGATATATCTCAAGGATTGATTATAAAAGATTATAATGTTTTACCGAATTAGCAGCGGGAGGGGAAGGATAACTTGAACCAAATACACAGCTTTTTATCCCTCCTATATCAATATTCAAATCCAGAACATTATCTTTATCTTTGGACACTGCCAGGCCGCAAAACACATTTATTCCCGTCCAGCGACCTGGTGAATATGTCAGAACTGGCTAGTCAACTGCAAGGTGATATATATTTTGGCTTAGGTGCTACAGCTAAGCAGTTAACCGAGTTTGAACGGCCCAAGAACGATGAAATAACGGCCATACCGGGCTTGTGGGTGGATATTGACGTATATAATCCGCAAGCCCATAAATCACCTGACCTACCGCCTGACATAGCTTCAGCCATGGGGCTGTTGCCGGATATTAATCCATCAATGGTGGTTTGGTCAGGTTACGGTATACACGCTTACTGGCTATTTCGTGAGCCCTGGGAACTGGAATCACAAGAAGAACGCAACCAGGCCACTGAGTTGCTCCGGAGCTTACAGGCTGTAGTGAAACGCAATGCAGGCCTAAAAGGTTGGAAAGTAGACACCACTGCAGACTTGGCCAGAGTGCTTCGGTTGCCGGGTACCATGAATCATAAAATACCTGAAACACCCGTTCTAGCTAAGATAATCGAACAATCAGATTTTCAATATAATCCAGATGATATTGAAAATTTATTGCCACCGGTACCTGAACAGGTTAATACTAATACTTCAAGAACTGCAGCTTTCGAACGCCGACCAACAGATGGACAAGCCGATTTGATGCTCAGAAACTGCCGGTTTATGCAGCACTGTCAGCTAAATACGCCAAAGTTAAGTTACTCTGAAAAATTAGCTGCTGCAACTAACATAGTCAGGGCTTCGGACGGGGTAGAAGCTGCACATGCCTTATTTTCCCTAGACAAAGACAGATATAACTATAAATTTACTGACGCAAAGATTAACGAAGCACTCGAAAAAATGAATCCGCAGACATGCGATTATATTCGCGGTGTAATTGGATTTCAAGGCTGTCCTGACAACGGCTGCAATGTACAGGCGCCTTGTGGTTGGAGTTTATCCAGAGTAGCACAGGCCAGGGCAACCGTCAGAGCTATTCCTGCACCTACCCCGGAAATCGTAATGGTTCCTCAGGTGCTAGGGGCTCTGGCAGTCCTAAAAAAAGAAGACGCTCAGGAGTATGCCAGATTTAAGGGTATGTGCAAGGGCAAAATTAACTTAAATGACCTTGAAAAAGCCGTCAATCAGCATAAAAAACAGGCCAAAGCCGACCATCTACATGTCGTACAGGAAGGCGAAAAGCCAGGCAAAAGGATGCTTAAGGATACAATACCAGAATTGCCGATAGACCTTGCATTACCTGTAAATTTTAAATTCGAGCGCTCAGGTATCCTATATGTCAAAGAAAACAGCTCCGGCGACACAATAGTTTACAAAGCAGTAGGTTGCCCGCTTGTTATCACAGAACGTGTGTTTAACGTAGACAGCGAGACAGAAAAAATTGAACTTTGCTTCAAATATATAAAAAAATGGAAACGTGTATTGCTCCCGCGTTCTACTGTTTTTGACTCCCGCAGGATTATGCAGTTGGCAGACTTCGGGGTACCGATATCATCAGAATCAACTAAATTTCTAGTCAAGTGGCTGGACGCTTTAGCAGACGCGAACCAGGACAGAATACCAGTCACATATGCAGTCAGTAAGCTAGGTTGGCGTGGGGAACGTGAGTTTATCCTGCCCAATCTAGCGCAAAAATACAGGATTGATATAGACGATGATGGCAGTCAGTCAACAGTATCTGGTTTTACTACCTCAGGTAAACGCGAAGAATGGATCGCCAGTATGCAGTACCTAAGGCAGTCACCCAAGGCTAGATTTATATTGGCGGCCAGCTTTGCTGCTCCGTTGCTCCGGATATTAGGACAGCGCAATTTTGTAATACATAACTGGGGCAACAGTCAGGACGGTAAGACGGCTACCTTATGGGCGGCAATGTCGGTTTGGGGAAACCCGGACAAGTTGATAGGCACCTTCGATGCAACCAGCACTGCTATGGAGCGTAGGGCGGCATTATACAGCGACTTGCCACTGGCTATCAATGAGCGTGAGGTTTTGAGTCAGAATAAACGTAACGACATAAGCCCATTGCTATACATCATGGGGGAAGGCAAAGGAAAAGGTCGGGGAACAAAAACAGGGCTGCAGGCAAATGCCAGTTGGCGTACTATCGTAATGTCAACCGGGGAAGGTACCTTGTCAGCGGCCGGATCCTTCGACGGAGTTATGACACGCGTTCTCGAAGTTTCAGACGGGCCATTGGCACATGACAGAGATTTTGCCCGGCAACTGTACTACCTTCTACCCCGGTCTCACGGGTTTGCAGGGCCTGAGTTCCTCACACAGTTACTGCAAGCTGATTATGTAAATATTCTGTCTACTTACAGAGATTATCAAGCTATGTTTCGCGCAGGTTATCCTGACAGGATTGACAGTCACATCGATGCTGTTGCCTGTATAGCGACGGCCGACTACCTGTCATCGGCCTGGGTTTTCGGTGAGCCTTGGGACATAGCAAGGGCCGGGGCTATAGCCACAGCAGGGCAGATACTTTCCGGATTAATCACGCGCTCTGACGCATCAGAGGCAGGGCGGGCATGGAATATATTCGTTGACTGGCTGGCTGAGAATCAGGATAGGTTTTCGGGGAGCACACAGGGGCCTAAGTACGGCTACTATTTGCAGGATAAACAGAATCCTAAGAAGATAGACATATTTATTATTCGCAGTGTGGTAGATAAATTTTTAACTGATAATTTTTCAGCAAGTCGCAAAATTATCAGGGAGTGGGCCAGCCTCGGTAAAATTGAAACGTTTTACCGAGGCGGTAAGGTGCGTTATGACACTATGGGTAAGGTGCTGGATGGTGGCGTAAGGCCACAGGTCATCATGGTAAAAAGTTTCGGGAACGAGCAGCAAGGAGATTAATAATGACTAAAGAGAAAACCTGTAAAACATGCAGGAAAACTTTTGCGAGTGGAGGTTGTATGATTAGAGACGACTTGCAGAAACGATGCCTAGCTAATAACTTAAGTTTTTGGAGCAGTGAAGATCCTAATCTTGAAAGCGAATACCATAAATCTAAAAGACTTAAATCTTATTACAAGGCAACATACTAAAATCCAATTAGTGCAACAGTGTCACAGTAGTGTCACAAGAGTGTCACAGGGTTGAGGCCGCAAGGTATAAGGGTTTATATATATAATGTGACACTGTGACACTAATATCTATATATCCTATATGTATTATACCCCTATACCTTAGAGAGGTAAGGGGGTAAGGGGGTAAGGGGGTATAAAAATATACTCATACCCTTTTGAAATTAGTGTCACAGTGTCAAATTTATTCTGAGTATCAGTAAAATCAATGCCTGTAGGGTTTTGAAATTGTGACACAGCTAGTGTCACCGTAAAAAGGAGGCCAATTAATGTCTAAAATAATACACAAAATATCCATATCAGATAAAGGTATTTTATATATATGTATGCCGAGGGCTGAAAATATACCGGAGCCCAAGGAAGGCTGGGAATTAACCAAATGCCCAGTATGCGGTGATGATTGTTATTTAATGCCAGTAGGCAAGAAAATACTTAAAGATAATGAGCGCGTAAAAGCCTATTGTACTAGATGTTCGCTTAAAGCAGGCGTCGGCCAATGACAGACCTTAATTTCACAGACTACAGCCTAACCTTACACGACCTATTACAGAAACGTGGTGGTCTAATGGAATTAAAAAGCCATCTGCTGAACGAAACAATATATTTTGCACTGGACAATGAAGCTGCTAAGAGGGCACCAGTAGGAGCAGTCACATACACGTTACACGAGCTCAAAGTCCTGTTTAGCAATAAACCATACCTTAGTACACCTGATTCCGTCCGAAGAATTCACAGAGCCAAGAAAGCTTTCGGCTTAGAGTTTATAGACACTCCTGAGCTAAACAGTCTGCCGATAGTAGACCCAAGGCCAGACCTGCCTGAGGACTCCTTTATGTGGGAGCAGTTAATGAATTTGGCTTCCAGTGACCAACAGATTGGTCAGTTACTGTTTGCCCTAAGGTGTCATGGTATGAGGCTGGTACGAGGTAACACCAGTTGGGTAATGAGGCCTGAGATAAGACCGGACTGCTTCACATCACAGGAGGAATACGAGGAACTTAAAACTAAGTGGCTGGTACCGCACGGCCAGCAGATAACCAGACTACTTAAAATGTTACGATGAAGGGTGGTGTCATGTGATTAACAACTTACTCAAAGTAGAAAACTACAGAGGTAAATTCGTTATAAACGAAGCCTATCGACCAATAGCCAAAGCACTTTGCGTTAAATTCCCTGAGCTAAAGCATATACCAGTAGACAGTATCTTATTTTTAGACCTTACTGAGGCCAAAGGAGTTACCGGTAATAAAATTAAGAACGCTCAGATAAGTAAAATGCCAGACAAGTGGCATAAAATCATATATCAATTGACTGGCAGACGGTTTCAGTATTACATGGAGTTTTTCAAAAGAAACACTGGAAATATGTCCAAGGAACAGATTATCGCTCTCATATACCACGAGCTCAGGCACATAGGTATGGATGGCAACCTGGTGCACCACGACATCGAAGAATGGGCCAACATGTACCATAGGCTTGGTGTTGACTGGTCGCATACTAAACGCAAACTACCGGACCTGTTGGATGCAGAGGTGGACTGGGATAGTATTAAAATGACTAATCTATTTACGTTTCCAATAAAATAGGAGGTGGCTAGTTTGAGGAAAGTAAAACTCCTAACAGCAACATCCGACGAGTTTTGGGATTGGTTTTGCAGTACGTCGCCACCAGATAATAGCCAAAAGGATTACAACTGTCATTTACCGGCTCCACCTGCTAAACGTGGCGGAAGTAAGGCCGGGAAACGTAAGAAGCCTAAACCTAAGAGTTTCGCAAAAGAATACATGCAAGTGTAGTTAAGGGTATTGCAATTAGTTGACATCATAGTGTATAATTAGTGTTGAGGTATGTCCTCAAACAATTTTACTTAATATAGATTTTAAACCCGTCCAACCCTGGGCGGGTTTTCTTATGCCCAATTGGAGTTGACACCCATGAAATCATTTCACAAAACTAAGAAATGGAAACATAAACGCCTGATAATCCTTAGGCGTGACGAATATATGTGTAGAGAGTGCAGGAGATACGGCAGGACAACGGGAGCCACGACAGTACACCACATCTACCCTGTTGAGCAGAGGCCCGATCTTGCATTGGTTAACTGGAATCTGGTGAGTCTTTGCAGTAAGTGCCATGATGGTATGCACGACCGGATTAACAACGAATTGACCAAGCTTGGGAGAGATTGGGTTGAGAGGGTACCCCCCACCTTTGAGTTTTTCGTTTGGAAAATCGTAGGAC